>Ga0209542_10006207_pt1 | contig 23350 bp, 28 predicted proteins | sample RifCSPhighO2_01_FD_184028 | JGI IMG/M metagenome (GOLD analysis project Ga0209542, IMG submission 184028) | Soil microbial communities from Rifle, Colorado - Rifle CSP2_plank highO2_0.1 (SPAdes) (version 2) | ecosystem: Environmental > Terrestrial > Deep subsurface > Rock core/Sediment ... | reverse complement strand
GAAGTTATTGAAAAAATAAAAAATGACTTGAAGAAAGAATTAACTAAAAATCCTATTGAAAGAGGCAAAGTCCATGAAATTATCTCATTAAATTTAAAAAGAAGTATTGAAAAATTGTTTAAACAAACAAAATATGATTTAGTAACAACAATTAAGAATTCAAAGCACAAACCGTTTACATTAATATTCTTTGGAGTTAATGGTGCAGGAAAAACTACAACTATAAGTAAAATCGCTTCTAAGTTAAAGCATAATAATATAAGTTGTGTTTTAGTTGCTGCCGATACTTGGAGAAGTGCGGCGATAGAACAATTAGAAGAGCAAGGAAATAAAGTTGGGGTTAAAGTAATTAAACATCAATATGGAAGTGATCCAACTGCTGTTGCATATGACGGAGTTGCTTACGCAAAGGCACATGACATTCAAGCAGTTTTAATTGATACTGCAGGTAGACAACATAACAACCAAAATTTGATTCAGCAAATGGAAAAGATAGTTAGAGTTATTAGACCTAATTTGAAGATTTTTGTCGGGGAAAGCACAACTGGAAATGACTGTATTGAACAAGCTAAAAAATTTGATGAAATCGTTGGAATTGATGGGATTATTTTAAGTAAGGCTGATGTTGATGAAAGAGGGGGAGCTGCAATTTCTATAAGTTATGTTTTAGATAAGCCTATAATTTATTTAGGAATGGGGCAAAAAGTAGAAGACCTTAAAGAATTTAAAAAAGAAGAGATAATCAATAGTTTGGGATTATGAATAAATTAGAGCTAATTCTAGGTACAACCGCCCTTATAGGATTTGCTGGTTTGGCTTATAATTACTTTGTTGGGGCAAGGGATTCCTTTAAAGCAGCAATTCCGGACTTATTAAACTTAGAAAAAAAATTGATACTAGAAATAAAACATACTACTCCTGAAGAAACAGAAAAAGCTAAGGAATTAAGGCAAGCTTTAGGGCTATTAAGAATGACTGGATATGAAAGATGGCAAAATCTTTTGCTAAACCCATATCATGCTCTAACCTTTAACAAAATATGGGATATTTGCGACAAATATGAAATCCCCCATACTTATTAAGAATTCTTCTCTAAAAACTTGTAACTAAACTTAAGGATATTATAAAGATAATTTTAAAACAAATAAATGTTTATTAGTTCTAATCACATTTACTAATTTATGGAAGGAAGATTAATTGTAGTTTTTCTTGTATTAGTTTTAGTAAGTTCTTGTAATACTAAAAATGAAGTTAGTGAAAATAAAGTTACTGGGGTCACTATAATAGAACCTAAAGGGGAAAATATTGAATTTACTAAAAATGAAACTTTTAAGGAAAATAAGACTATTAGCAATGAAACTATAATGTTAGAAGAATATAGTGCTAGAAGCAATATTTTATCTACTGAAAATAAGATTAAGGAAATTTATGAATTATTAATAGATTTAGAAGATAAAAATAGGATTAACCAAGATGTTATGATTGATGCACAAAAAAGACTAGATAAAGTAAGAGATAATTTTAATTTGTCGTATAATTACTATAATAATAAAGATTTTATTAAAGCTAAAGAAACTGCTATTCAAGTTAAGAAAGATGCAAAGGAAATTATAAGAACTTTAGACTAGAATTCATAAGATTTATAACTGCTTATATTTCTATAATTTTATGGTTTTAGAAGGATTAAGTAATTCATTAAAAGAGACCTTAAAGAAGATAACTAAGGCAATTTTTGTAGATGAAACTCTAGTAAATGAACTAGTAAAGGATATTCAAAAAGCTCTATTAAAAAGTGATGTCAATGTAAAATTAGTTTTAGAACTAACTAATAAAATTAAAAAAAGAGCTTTGGAAGAAAAATCTCCAAGTTCAATAAATCAAAAAGAACATCTAATTAGAATTGTTTATGAAGAACTGGTAAATTTTCTAGGACATGAGCAAAAAGGTATTAAGATTTCTGAAAAGAGGCCTTTCAAGATCATGTTTGTTGGTCTATTTGGAAGTGGAAAGACAACTTCTATTGCTAAAATAGGGAAATATTACAGTAAAAGGGGATTTAAAGTTGGGATTTTAGGATTAGATATTCATAGGCCTGCTGCAATGGCCCAAATAGAACAATTAGGAAATCAAATTAATGTTCCTGTTTTTATTGATAAAAAAGAGAAAAATGCATTAAAAATTTATAAGAAGTTTAAAGATGATTTAGATAATTTTGATATTGTTTTAATTGATACTGCAGGAAGAGATGCTTTAAGTGAAGACTTAATTGAAGAAATTAATAATATTAATAATGAGATAAAACCAGAAGAAAGAATTTTAGTTATAAGTGCAGATATAGGACAAACTGCTCAGGAGCAAGCGACTAAGTTCCATGAAACTTGCAATATTACAGGAGTATTAATAACAAAGATGGATGGAACTGCAAGAGCAGGAGGGGCATTAAGTGCATGTGCTATTACTCGGGCCCCTGTCAAATTTATTGGTGTTGGAGAAAAACTAGAAGATCTTGAAGAATTTAACCCAGAAGGATTTGTTTCTAGATTATTAGGTATGGGTGATTTAAAGGCCTTATTGGAAAAAACAAGAGATGCTATAGATGAAGAACAAGCAGATAAATTAGGAAAAAGAATGCTTGGCGGGGAATTTAATTTTGTTGATTTATATGACCAAATGGAAGCTATGAAAAAAATGGGGCCTTTAAATAAAATTGTTGATCTAATTCCAGGAATGGGAAATATGAATATCCCAAAAGAAATGTTAAATGTTCAAGAAGAGAAATTAAAAAAATGGAAATTTATAATGGATTCTTGCACTAAAGAGGAATTAGAAGATCCTGAGGTTATTACAAGAACTAGAATTGATAGAATTGCTAATGGAAGTGGAACTACTGCAAGAGAAGTTAGAGAATTGTTAAAGCAGTATAAGCAAAGTAAGAAAATGATGAAATTGTTTAAAGGAAGTTCTAAAGATACTGATATTAATAAGTTGATGAAGAAGTTTAAGGGCAAAGGAATGAGAATGGCTTATTAGTTTCTATGGTACAAAACTATACTCAAACAACCTACGAAACTTGTTTTGCAGTTTCTTTATTGCAAGCTGTCAATAGAATTAAGCCAATTAAAATATCACAAAAATTAGAATTAGATTGTATAATTCACTCTTTGAAATTTAGTAAATATGATTTCGTTATTGGGCATATGGACTTCATTAGCAGAAAATTTAATGTAAACATTGAAAGGTTTTTTGACAATAAATATTTCTTTAATTATGTAAGGAAATTGAAATCTGTACCAAATACCAAAATGTGTGTGAATAAAATTGGTTTAAACTTAATAAATAAAATCTTGGATAGGCAACCAATTTTGCTAGTTGATTCATTTTATTTTAATAAAGTCTATCATTACCCCCACTGGATTACATTGTTAGATAAAATTGGAAGTAAGTACAGAATTTTTGACACTTGGGAAGGGAAGGAAAAAATAATTAATTCAAGAATATTAGCCAAGGCGGTGTCATCTCTAAGAAATCATTTGAAGATGTGTCCTCAACTTATAATTATAGGGCCTAATTAGAAAAATTATTATAAGTCCTCACTTAACAGGAGAGTATAATATAGGTTATGATGAAAATTTTCAAGCAAGGAGCCGAAAGTATAATTTACTTAGAAAATAATGAAATAATTAAACACAGAATTAAGAAAAATTACAGAATTGAAGAAATTGATATTAAAAAAAGAAAATACCCCACAAGAAACGAAGCTAAATTACTAGAAAAAGCTAAAGATTTAGGTGTTAATGTACCTTCTATTAACAAAATTGATGAGAAAGAGTTTAAGTTACATTTAAGTTATGTTGATGGAAAAATTATTAAAGATTATATAGATAATTTAAATGAAGAAGATGTTAAGAAAATATTTAATGAAATAGGTAAAGAAATTGCGAAATTACATGATGGAAATATAATTCATGGTGATTTGACTACTGCAAATTTTATTTTGAAAGATAATAAAATATACATAATTGATTTTGGTTTAGGTTTTATTAGTGAAAAAGTTGAAGACAAGGCAGTAGATTTAAGAGTATTAAAGCAAGCTTTAGAAAGTAAACATTCTGGAATTTCTACATTAGCTTTTGAAGAATTCTTAAACGGATATAGCAGTTCTAATAATTGTGAAAAGGTTGTTAAAAGATTAGGTCTTGTTTCTTTAAGAGGAAAGTATAAAAGAAAAACTAAAAAATAGTTATTTTTTTGTATAAAATTTATAAATCAAGAATCCTAATAATAAGCCGCCAAGTTCTATTAACCATACTTTTAGTCCAAAATGAAAGAACATAAATACACAAGTAGCTGCACCAAGTACAGCTAGAACTGGGAAATTTCCAATACTCGGACTCTTGAAAGTTCTTTTGTATTTAGTTTTTGAGTATCTTAATTTAATTAAAGATGCGTTTACAAAGAAATAAGCAATAAATATCCCTAAATCAGTTAAAGTGGCTACAAAACCTAAGTTTCCAAAAGAAGCTGCAATTATTGTTGCAATTGCCACCAGAATAACTCCTATGTAAGGAGTTCCAGTCCTACCAATTTTTTTAAAGGCTTTTGGAAGAGTTTTTTGTTTTGACATCCCGTATAAAACTCTTGATCCGACAATTAGTAAAATTAATACTGTATTTGAAGTTGCAAATAATGCTATTATACTCATTAATAACCCGGCTTGAGGAATTTTCATAGAAACAACTTCTGTTAATGGAGCTTTAGAAGATGCTAGTGTTTCCCAGCCAACAACTCCTATTGCAATTACTGAAACTAAGATATAAAGAACTGTTGAAATTATTAAAGATAAAATTAACGCTTTTGGAACTACTTTCTTTGCGTTCTTAACTTCTTCTGAAACATTTACTATATCTTCGAAACCAATATAGGCAAAGAAGATTAATGCAACCGTTGAAATAATCGCTGGGATACCTCCAGGAGGCATTTCAAAGAAGTCTACATTAATATCATTAAAGAAAAAAATACCAACACCAACTACTAATAATAATCCAGAAACTTCAATTATTGAAGCAATATTATTAAATTTTGCTGAAACCTTAATTCCGATATAATTTAATAAAGATAATACTGCTATTAATGCAATTGCAATAACTCTAACATCTCCCCCAACAATATGAGAGAAATAACCTGCAAAACCTAAAGATACAGTAGCAGCTGCAATAATACTAGCTATAACTAAGATCCAACCAACAATAAAACTTAATGTTTCTTTGTTAAACGCTTTTTTTGTATAATTATACTCTGCTGCTTCTTTTGGAAACATGCCGCTTAATTCTGCATAACTTAAACCAGAAAATACAGCCAAGAATGCTGCAATTATGAAAGAAATCCAAAGCATATTTCCAGCAGTGCCTGCACCAACACCAATTAAGGCGTAGATACCAGCGCCCAGAATAATACCAACTCCATATAGAGTCATACTAAATAAACTCAATTCTTTTTTTAACTTGAAATGCCCTGTTTTATTTTTCACGCAAAGAACTCTTGAATTTTCTATTTATAAAGTTTTTTAATTGTTTAGAATGGAATAAATAATAGCAGTTAAACAAGCGATATCTTTTTATATTTTTATGATAGCCTAGTGGGATATGGGTCAAGTCGAAACCTCAGGGATTGAAGGGATTGTTGGTAGAGAGTTAAAGGGCTTCTTTCAGAGACATCCAGATCTTGTCGCAGAGTCAAGAGAACATAGAGAAAAATTGAAAATTGAGCATCCAGAATTACTCGCACAGTATGATGAGATTCATGGCTCATCAGATGATGTAGATTCATTAATTGATAGAAGATTCGACTTTAGTGTAAAAGTTTACCGTTATGATCCGGAATCAAAAATATTTATTGGTGAGGGAAATGACTTTTGTGGGGGGTCTACAATAACTGGAATAATTGATGAAAACATGATAAGATTTGATAAAAACTATTTTGGAGGAAAACCAAGGGATTCAAGGATTTCTAGATTCCATTTAATCAGATATAGTGGGACACTAACAATTAAAAACCAATCAATAGCTATGTCAGGCACTTATGTTCCTATTGGGAATTGTGAAATTTCGAACTATAGAGGGATTTGGGCATTACAATCGGTCCGTGATTCTGTTATAGTTATTTAGAAAATAATATAAATGACTCTAGTATATCATTTATGTGATAAATAAACAAGAATTTAAAGATATAGGAAAAGAACTTAAGAAATTTGAAGAAGAAAGAGAATTATTAATACAAAAGTCAAGAGAAATTATAACTTTAAGTAAACAAATTATTTATTCTATTCATAGAGATGACATTAAAAAAGCAGAAGAATTAAATAAGCAAATAAAAAATAAAGTTCTTACGCTTTCTAAGAATTCTTATGATACTACTATGAATAATGTTGCCATGCAAGAATATGTTGAAGCTGTTGCATTTCTAGAATTTATTAAAAATAATAAAATACCTAATAGAAAAGAGCTTAAGGTTGAAATAGAGCCTTACTTATGTGGATTGTGTGATTTAACTGGAGAGCTAGTTAGAAAAGCAGTTAATTCTGCAATTAATAAGAATTCAGATGAAGTTATTAAAATTAGAGAATTTATTGATCAATTATATGGAGAAATGTTAATGTTTGATTTTAGAAATGGAGATATGAGAAAAAAATATGATTCTATTAAATGGAACTTAAAAAAAGTAGAAGATATTATTTTAGAAATTAAAATTAATAATAAAAAGTTTAATTTGTAGAAGTTGTTATATTAACGTTTCTTACTAAAATATGTGGTAATACACATGGAATTTCTGCCTCCCAACTTTTGATCTGTTTTGAATCATTGGCTGTTAAGGCAATATTTTGAAGAATTCTTGGCATTAATTCGCTAATTCTTATACCTTTAACACAACCGTTTATTTCCCCATTTTTAATAACAAATATGGCATCTCTAGGAATTGTGGAAAATTCTCCTGTTTCTTGATTTTGAAATCTTGTATACCAAATGTTCGTAACATACAGACCATTTTTTATTTCCTTGAACAGTTTTTCTTTGGATAGGGGATAAATAGATTCAAGAACTAAATTCCAAGGTTGTGGTGCAATTAATCCTGCATTTGCGGTTGTTTCTACGTTGAATTTTTTTGCTGTTGATGAATTATGTAAATATGTCTTAAGTATTCCTTTATTTATGATTATATTATCTTGTGTAGGAACTCCTTCTGAGTCAAATTTAGTTGAGCCTATACCATTTTTCAAAGTTCCATCATCTCTTAGAACGATGTTCTCATCTGCAACATTATGATTTAATTTATCTGCTAGAAATGATAAACGGGCATCTACATTAAATGAAGATGTTGCATCTCCAATCCTATCAAGCAATGGGGCAAAAGCTAGAGGACTAAAAATAATATCAAATGCCCCTTTTTTTCCTGTTTGGGGATTTTTTGATTGTACTGCAATTTCTGATGCTTCTTTGCAACTCTTTTCAATATGAAAATTTTTTAAGATTCTTGATGAATTTGTTATGTGGCCAGAGGCATCATTATCAAAAAAAGACCTTACTGAGAAGTGGATTAGGGAAGATTTGTCTATTGCTTCTACATTGTTTGATGTTAATAGTAAATATTCAGCTTCCGAAGCTTCTAAAAGTCCGGAAGTTCTTTTTGCTCCAACTTCTAAAGACTTATTAATTCCTGCCTCCAATTTATCACTGAAGTCGTAGTTAACTACTTCTTTATCATATAAGTCTTCAACTTTTTTATATTTAAAAGGTCCTTCTGCGATTCCTAGGTATTCATCATTTGGGCCCATTAAGGATAAATTTTTTTTAATTAAACCTATGCTTTTTTCAATACTGGCATTTCTAAAATCTTGAATTGTTGTAGTAACTATTTTTTTATCCTTAGCTACAAATATTGAAATGGAATTATTTACCCAATTCTGGGTTATACTTACCTTGTTATTTGAGAATTTAACTTGATTAGTATCAGTAGTTCTTGAGATTATTACAGTGTCATCTACTACCTTTTTTAATTTATTTAAAATATTTTTTGGAATTTTAGTGTCTATCATTTTATCCAAGTTTAATATTTCTAATACGCATTGAAGGTCCTCCAAACCATACTGGACAGGCTTGCATAGGCTCACCTTTTCCACAATTTCCTGAGTGATATTCTGTGTTATTTGCTACAGCATCAACTGAGCTCCATAGTTTGGGTGTAGTAATTTCTATTATTGGTTTGATTACTGGTTTTGTTATTTTACCATTTTCAATTAAATATGCATCAGCACCTACATATTTTTGGTTAAACCTTTTATCATCAATATTCCATTCCATAAAATTTTTTACAAAAACTCCTTTTTTGACATCTTCAAATAATTCTTCTTCTTTATAGTCTCCTTCTTCTAAAATTGTATTACCCATTCTAATTAATGGTTCTTTATCGTAATCTGAAGCTCTAGAACTTCCATTGCTTTTAATTTTGAAAGCATATGCGGTTTCTCTGTTATGAAGAAATTCATTGATTAATCCATTTTTTATTAAAATTCTTTTCTTTGCCATAACTCCTTCATCATCATATTTATAATAACCAAAGCTATTCTCTATTGTTGGATCATCTATTACATTTACAACGTCAGATCCAATTCTTGTGTTTAGCATTTCTTTAGATACAAAACTTTCCCCTGCTTGAGCTGCTTCTCTTCCTAGGATTCTATCTGCTTCATACGGATGCCCTACACTTTCATGACACATTATCCCAACAACTTGAGGAGCAACAACTAAATCAGTATACTCTTTAGGTGGTTCGATACCATTTCTTAAATTATTTGCCATTGTTTTTACTTCATCCGTAAGAATTTTCTGAATGTCCCATTTCTTTACAATTTCGAAACCAGCAGAAGCACCCCATGGCCAATATCTTTGCATTACTTTATTATTTTCTAGAATTCCAATTTGATACCAAAAAGAAATTCTTGGGATTATACTTTTTATTATGCTTCCTTCTGTATTTTCAAAATGTTGAGTTGTAGTTGAATCTCCTAGAGCTATGAAACTTCCAGTTACCTTAACTCCTTGGGACCTCATTTGTTTTTCTGCATCTAAAAGGAGTTTTGTTTTTTCAGAAAAATCTACATCAACTAATTTTATTTTTTGTTTGACTTCATAATTTTCTTTATATGTTTTGTCAGATTCTAAATATATTAGGTCATTTATTTTTTTGTTAGAAGCCACTTTTCTTAAATTTCTTTCAATTAGCTCTTTTATTTTGTTTTTTTCTAGTTCATTTGTAGATAAAAATCCTAATGCATTATTTAGAATATATCTAATACCAATACCTTCATTTTCCTCAAAACTACCTACTTGTGGAACTTGATTTTTTAGAATAATCCCATTACCTATAGAATGAGTATATCTAACTTCTGCATAAGTTACCTTATTTTTTTCAAGCTCTTTTAAAGCAAATTCAACTAAATCTTCCATTGAACTTTCTGAGCTTCAATGGATTTTATATAGTTTTCGAAAAAATGAAGTAAATTAATACTTAATAAGTTTTTAGAGCTTCTTAAATCCCATAATTAATAATTCCAAAAAACCGGGTTGACGAATATCCATGTTTGGAAATCCTGTTGTAAAATGTTTTCCATTTTCGTTTCTTAGTGTTATTGATGGATTTTTATGGTCCTCATTTATAGATACAACTCTACAGTACTTAGACTTTATAATATATCTAAAATACCCAGGTTTTTGACCTTCTGGAAATTGCATGTCCATATATACCACTGTGTCTCCAACCTTACCAGTTCTATATATAGGCCTATAATAATTTCTAATTTTTGAGGTTAGATTCATTATGTCTTTCTTAGTTTTTTTATTAGGTTAAAAGCTAGTTTACCATCAATTTTGGATTTAAATTGTGACATGACTTTTCCCATTAAGGCATTATCGGAAATATTTTTGTCCTTTTTAATAATTTCTGTTAAATATTTTTCAACTTCTTTTTGATTTATAACTTTATAATTTTCTAAATTTATTTTTTTTCCTTCAATTTTGTCTTTCAAATATTGGTTTATTAAGTTTTGATCAATTTTTTTAGAATTCAAGTTTGAAAATAATTCTTCTAAATCTTTATCTTTAATCTTAGAAATATCTAAATCTTCTCTTGATTTTAAATCACTTAAGGTTAAGGTCATTGTTTTTGCAATTAAGAAAGGTTCTAAATTCTTGAATTTATTTACAAAATTTTCAAATAAAGAAGGATTTTCTTTTACTACTAAGTTTGCTATATCACTATTTAATTTATAGCTATTTTCAAATCTTATAACTTTCTCTGTAATAATCTCAGGGAGTATTATTGATTTAATTCTTTCTTTTAGAATGGGGAATATTGGAACATCTGTTTCAGGATACATTCTTGAAGCCCCAGGGAGAGGTCTTAGAAATTCAGTTGATCCATCTACTTTAACATTTCTTACATGACCAAGTAAATCTTTTTTAGTTTTTAAAGCATTAAGTTGTCTATCCACTTCATTCTTAATTACCGTCTCAATTAACCTTATATCTTGAAATCCTTTAATTTCCACTCTTGGATGCCCTTTAATTGAGATATTAACATCTTGTCTTATGCTTCCAATCCCACGCATTACTTTATTTGTGCTTCTTAAAATCATGCCTATTTTTTCAGCTGTTTCTTTAGCATGCTTTTCATCTAGGATATCTGCTTCAGTTTGAATTTCAATTAATGGAATTCCAAGTCTGTCTAAACGCCAAGTTCTATTATCTTTTGATTCTTTTACATTTTTTGCTGATTCTTCTTCTAAGTATATAGAACCAATTCTTACGTTTCCTTTTGATGTTTCTATAAAACCATTTCTTGCTAGTAGTGCTGTTCTTTGAAATCCAGAAGTATTTGATCCATCAATTACTATTTTCCTCATAAAATGAAGTTCATCTACAATTTCACATTTTAATAGTAATGCAACTTCTATAGCAATATTCAATGCTTCTTCATTTAACTTATTAGGAGGTTCTTCATCAAGTTCAACTAAACAAGTGGTGTCAGAATAAGCTTCATAAATAAACTCTTGAGATTTTTCCATAGCATGTTTTGCTGCTATGTCTATAGATCCAGTTTCTCCTGCAACAGCCCTCAGTTTTCTTTTAATTACGATATCCGAGGTATCATCTCTTAAAATTGAAGGACAACTGCAAAATAATTTATGACTTTGAATTCTCTGATGAATTTCTAAGCCACATTTAAAACCTAATTCTTTATAATTCATATATTTTATTTTATGTAGACATATTTAAATATTTGCAACATATCCTAATTTTATGCAACCTTTAATAATTCTAATAAGGGGTCCAATGGCTTCTGGAAAATCTACTACAATAAAAGCGCTTGCAGAAAAACTGGATAATTTCATATTTATTGATCGTGAACACCTAAAACATTTGGTGTTGAAAAATTTGGAACGGGATAAAAGAGTCAAAATCAGCAAAAGAATTCTTTACTTTCTAATGAAGGAAATTATGAAATTGAAAAAGAATTTATTGATTCAAGAAACTAGTGAATCTGATATGAAAAAACACCTTAGGAATTATATAAATCAATTTCATTACAAAATTATGGTATTTTACCTAGATTGCTCTGTTAATACCGCAATTAAAAGAGATTTAAAAAGAAGCAATAAAAGAAGGTCAAATACGGTAAAGGAAATTCATAATAAAATTAGGCCAGAAAAAGGAGATATAATAATTAATACTGAGTACAATTCGTCGAAAGATGTCCTTAAAGTTATTCGATATAATATTAAAATGATAATTAAATAACATTTTTCAGTTAAGAATAAATTTAAATAATTAAGGTTAATTCTAAAATTATATGTTTGACAATAATAAGGCACATTATATTGTTGTTACTGGAATTATAATAAAAGATGGGAAGTATTTAATTACAAAAAGATCTGGTGAAGAAAAGGCTTTTCCAAATCTATGGACAGTTCCTGGTGGGAAATTAGAATTAAAAGATTATTCTACAAGAGAAAAAGATACTTCCGCCCATTGGTATAATATATTTGAAGACTTATTAAGAAGAGAAGTTTTAGAAGAAACTTCACTTAAAGTAAAAAATATTAGATATTTAACAAGCTTAGCCTATATAAGGCCTGATGGAATTCCAACAATTATTGTAAGTTTATTTGCTGACTATCATGAAGGGGATGTAATATTATGTGATGCTTTAACAGAATATGCTTGGGTAAGCTTAGAAGAATCAAAGAATTATGAATTAATTGAAGGAATTTATGAAGAATTAGAAATGCTTGATAAATATCTAATAGGAGAAAATTTAGGAGAATGGAAAAAGACAAATTGATAAGTGATTTGGCAGGTAGTTGGAAAATTAGTGAATCTGAGTGGAAGGAAATTAAAGTGAAAACTAAAAAAGAATGGAGTGAATGGAAAAATTCAGTTGATTTAAATAAATGAGAATTTTAGTTACTGGTGGAACTGGATTAGTTGGATTTAATTTAACTTCTTATTTATATAATGAAGGACATGATTTAGTTATTACAGGACATGATGCTGAGACAAAACTTAGTAATTTTAAAGGGATATATTTGCAGCCAAGTTTTATTGGTTTAGATTGGGATAGAATAGGAAAAGTAGATGTTGTTTTCCATCAAGCTGCTATTAATGATACTACTTTATTAGATAAAAAAGAAATGTTTAGGGTTAATGTTGATTCTAGTGTTGCATTATTTAAATATGCTATAGAAAATGGGTGTAAGAAAATAGTTTATGCTTCTTCTACTGCTGTTTATGGTAATGAAAAAGCACCTTACGTTGAAGGAATTACAAAACTAAATCCACTAAATCCTTATGCTGAATCTAAGGTTGAATTAGAAAAAGAAGCTTTGAAATTTGTTAAGGAATATCCCGATATTGTATTTGTTGGATTAAGATATTGTAATATTTATGGTCCTGGGGAACAACATAAAGGAAAAAGAGCTACAATGATTTATCAATTAGCTCAACAAATGTTACATGGGAATCCAAAAATATTTTTTGATGGAGAACAAAAAAGAGATTATATTTATGTTAAAGATGTTGTTAAAGCAAATATATTCGCTTCTAAAGCAAAAGAAACCTGCATTGTTAATTGTGGTACTGGAAAAGCCACAAGTTTCAATGAAATAATTAGAATTTTAAATTCTGTTTTAAAATTAGATAGAAAACCCATTTATATTGAAAATCCATTTCAAGAAAGATATCAAAATTATACTGAATGTGGTATGAAATTGGCAAAAGAAAAAATTGATTTTGTGCCTGATTTTGATATTGCTACTGGCATTAAAGATTATTATGACAGTGGATATTTAGTTAGTAATTTTAGATAATTTTCTTTTTATTTTTTAAAACAAGTTCTGAAAATTCTTTTTTAATTTTTTTAACTTTTGGATTTATAACTAATATACAATATGGATTTAGTTTATTATTCTTAAAATATTCTTTGTGATAGTCTTCTGCTGAATAAAATTTTTCTAAATTTTGTACTTGTGTTATAATATGGTTGGTAAAATTCTTCTTTATTTTATTAATATATTTTTCTATTTCTTCTTTTTGTTTTTCATTAGTATAAAGAATTATTGATCTATATTGAGATCCTACGTCATTGCCTTGTTTATTTGGAGTTGTTGGATCATGGGAAGTGAAAAAAACTTCAAGTAATTTTGATAATTTTATTTTAGACGGATCAAATTCCACTTTGATTACTTCTGCATGGCCTGTTTCTCCTGAACAAACTTCTTTATAAGAGGGATTTTTTGTAAAACCTCCCGAATATCCCGGAGTTATTTTAATTACACCTTTTAGCATTGAAAAAACAGCTTCAGTACACCAAAAGCATCCACCACCTAATACAATTATTTCATCTTTGCCTTTCATTTTTAACAAAATTTAATGATATTGAATTTACACAATGCCTAACATTTTTCCTGGTGAAATTTTCTCCTTCAAATACATGACCAAGGTGAGCACCACATTTAGCACATTGAATTTCAGTTCTTACTCCATCTTTATCTTTAATTCTTTTCATTGCACCTTTAATTTCATCATCAAAACTTGGCCAGCCACAACCTGAGTCAAATTTATCTTCTGATTTAAATAAAGGAGTATTGCATTGTTTACACAAATAAGTGCCTTTTTCTTTATTATCTGTATAAATTCCAGTAAATGGTGCTTCTGTTCCTTTTTCGATTATAATTTTTGCTTCTTCAGGGGTTAGTTTATTTAGTTTCATAAAATTAACATGATTTATTAGTTTATTAAATTTCCTTAATGTTTATTAAAAGTGCTGTGAAAATAAATATAATTGTTACTGTTAATCTGTTTTTAAATAATTCTTTTTCGAAGCGATGTGGTTGAAATACTGAAAGTAAGCGGGCGGCGAAAGGTTTATCTATAATTACGCAATTCATAATTGTACTATGGTTGTTTGTATAAGCGCAAGTATTAAATTTAAAGAGAAAATAGAAGAAGTTGCAGAAGTTTTGAAAGAATTAGATATTCCATATATTTTGCCTGTTATGAATTTGCCTAGAGAATTAGAAACGTCAAATATGACACCAAAACTGGTGGCAGATCATTTTGCGATGATTGATAAATCCGAATCAGTTTTAGTAGTAAATCCTACGGGATATTTTGGAAATTCTGTAAAAATTGAAATTGGATATGCAAGGGGGGTAGGCAAAAAAATCTATTTTCTAGAAAAAACAAATCAACCAGAATTAGATTGTTTAGCAGACGATTTTATTTCTATAAATGAATTGTATAAATTGAAGCAGTGAACTCGGCCCCTTATTGAAAATAACTTTTTTTATACACAAGTGCTTAAATTTTAATATTAAATAAAATCCTCAGAAGTTCTTTTAGAAATTTCGCCTTTTAAGTCCTTGTCAATCATTTTTCTAACATCTTTTGGATAATTAGAAATTAACCATGCAAGTTTTATAAAAGCTGTTTCTGTAGTCATGTCACTCAAATGTCCAAGAATTCCAATTTCTTGTAATTTTTTTCCAGTAGAATAAACATTCAAATTAATTCTTCCAAAAATAGCTTGAGATGTTATTACAATTGGAATTTTTTTACTTAATTTCTCAAGTTCTTTATAAATAAGTTCATTTTCAGAAGTTAGCTTATCTGTTTTGTTTATTGGAAAACAGCCAATTCCAGTCCCCTCAATAACTAAACCATCAAATTTTGAGTACATCAAAATCTCTTCTTTTTTCATATTTGGATGAGATTTTAAGATCCCAATATTAACATCTTTAAAAGGCATTAATTTTAAACTATCTCTTGATTTTCTGTCTTTTTTAGGATATTCATGATTTAAAATTTCTATGTTGTCATTTCTAATTCTGGCAATAGGCTTTACATTTATTGCTTTAAAAGCATCTCTTCTTGAAGTATGTAATTTTCTTGTTTTCAAGCCGGGTAAGATTACACAAGTAGAATCATCCATATTTTCATGCATACAAATAGCAACTCCACTATAGTCAGAATTAGCTATGAATTTACAAGCAGATAATAAATTAATAAAAGAGTCACTAGAGGCCCTATCACTGCTTCTTTGAGCCCCCACTAAAATTACGGGAATTACTAAATCTTCTAAAATAAAAGATAATGCGGCACTTGTATAGTGCATTGTGTCTGTTCCGTGAGTGATTATAATCCCATCAAAGTTTTTAATATTATTTTTGATTTCTTTAGCAATTAAGTTATAATGATTAAAGTTTAGATCTTCAGAAAAAACATTGAAAAGAATCTTTGATTCTATGTTTGCAATTGATCTTAATTCAGGAAACATTTTAAGCATGTCTTCGTTAGAAAAGCTTGGAGAAACAGCTCCTGTTTTATAATCTACTTTTGATGCAATTGTTCCACCTGTATGAAGAATTAATACTTTTTTTAAGTTTGGATTTTTTGAGATATTGATTGACTTAATTTCTTTTTCTTCTTTTTCCTGTTTTATAACTTCGATTTTGACAACATCTTTTTTGTTAATAGAAAAATTATAACCAGAAGTTAATTTTATAACAATTTTTTTAGGACTTTTAGATTTTAGAAGTAGGCCTTTTAGTTCCTCTTTATTTGTTTTAATAACAACATAGTCACCTTCTTTAGCCATAGGACCACAATCTGTTGAATTGTTAAAGAATATTTATATACTTAAAGATATATATTGCGTATTAACAATATTTATATATAGAATAAATATGTAAAATTTTAATTGAATAAAAAGATAAGTTGGCTATTAAACTAAGTTTTTAGTTGGCGCTAAAAACAAAGTAAACCTATCTTACTTTCTTGATTAGTATTGATTGTATTAGTAGCTCTTATATTGGCGTACAAAAGCTGTTTTCTAAAAAAGGTATAGACAGAACTAGAATATAAATATTATTGTTTTGTAATATATACCTTAAAAGATTAAAATGAAAAAACCACAAAGAGGGGGTCTGGAGCAAAATGGAGTATATAATTGGTGAAGCATTAAAAAAAGCAAATGATATGAACTTTGACAATGTTAAAGTAGGACAAGCAAACATAAAAGTTGTAGGTGTTGGTGGAGCAGGTAATAATACTGTCTCATGGTTATATAGAAAAGGTATTCAGGGCGCTGAAGTTATAGCTATGAATACTGATAAGCAACACTTAGATATTAGTGAAGCTGATAGAAAAGTCTTAATTGGTAGAGAATTAACTAGAGGTTTAGGATGTGGTGGTTTTGCTGAAAGAGGAAGAGAAAGCGCACGAGAAAATATGTTTGAAATTAAAGAAGTTTTAAAGGGCAGTGACATGGTATTTGTTTGCGCTGGAATGGGTGGAGGAACAGGAACAGGAGCAGCTCCAGTTATTGCTTCAGTAGCAAAAGAAGAAACTGGTGCTATTATAATCGGTACTGTTACTATGCCATTTGATATTGAAAGAGCAAGAATAGATAAAGCTGAATTTGGTTTACAGCAGTTAAGAGATGTTTGTGATACTGTTATAGTAATTGATAATAATAGATTAGTAAGTATTGCTGGAAATTTACCAATTCAACAAGCATTTGCCGTAGCAAATGAGTTGATCAGTACAATGATTAAAGGAATTGTTGAAACTATTGCAGTGCCTTCATTAGTCAACCTAGATTATGCAGATGTAAGAGCTATAATGCAAAGTGGTGGAGTATCAGTAATTGGAATTGGTGAAAGCGATTCAGAAAACAAAGTAGATGAAGCAGCAAGAAGAGCTTTAAGTAATCCATTACTAGATGTAAGTTATGAGGGAGCTATTGGAGCTTTAATCCACATAACAGGTGGAGAAGATCTAACACTTGACCAAGTTGCAAGAGCAGGTGAGATAGTCACAGAAGCTCTAGATTCAGATGCAAATGTAATCTGGGGAGCTAGAATAGACCCAAAGATGAGCGGTAAAATGAGAATTATGACAATAATAACTGGAGTTCAAAGCCCATACATACTTGGAAAGAAAGACTACAAGAAAGTATCTCAGAAAACCAATCAGTTCGGTCATGAACTTGGAATTGACATAATTAAATAGGGGCATTATATGATTTCTTCAACCCCCATACATGAATCGGTGCCCCGATTTAATAGTATGAATTTGGCTAATGCTAATTGCATTAGCTTTCTTTTTTATTTTTGATTAAGTTTTCTTAAAGAATTTCTTGTAAAGATATATTGCAAGTATTAGAATAATAAATAGTATTAATATAAATATTATTGAGCTTGAATTCATAGGTGGGGATTTTGTAACTTCTGTTTTTGAATTTTCAACAATCCCAATGACTTCATCTACTGAAAATCTTAACATATTTAGTTTGGTCTTTCATTATTTAATCTTTTATAGTATGCAAATACAAGCCAACCTAGAAGTGTTAAAACAAGAGCTGCTAATAAAATAAATTTAAACATGGAGTCTAATATTGGATTTCCAGCAGGACTTCTTGATACAGAACTAGTTACTAAAAAAGTTTTTGATACAGTAAAAACAAAATAAATTAATAGAACAACTATAATAGTATTAAATATATTAAACTTCATTATAGATTTAATATTAAATGGCTTTTCTTTTATTTGAGATAGTCTTGAAAAATCGTTACTCTTTTTAGTTTTTTTCACTCTTTTTTCCATTTTCTTCTAAAAATATCAAATATCCCACCTTTATTAATTTTTGTTTTGCTTTTGGCAGATGTGTCCATAACACCGAAGCCCTCATCAACAATTCTTTTTCCATATTCATCATGAAAAACTAAGCTTTCAATTGCATATCTTTTAGGAATTACTGGAGATTCGTCACTATACCCAATAGTTATTATTGCTTGAGGCCTAACCTCTTCAGGTAATTTTAGTATTCTAGAAAGTGCATTTTCTTCAAATGCACCTATCCAACAACTTCCTAAGCCAAGGTTTGATGCTTCTAATAGCATATTTTGAATTGCTGCTGCACAATCTTGAACTGTGTATAAAACTTCTCCTCTTGTTCCATAAAATCTTTTTGTATTTGATGGCCTTGAACATACTACTATAATTTGAGCATTAAGAATCCAATCTTGTTGCATTGCTGCAGTAACTATTTGATTTTTAACATCTATGTCATCAACTAATATGAAATTCCAACTTTGGAGATTGCCTGCACTTGGAGCTAGTGAAGCAGCATTAATTATTTGATATATTTTGTCTCTCTCCACTAATTTCTTTTTGTATAATCTAATACTTCGTCTGTTGTTGAGAACTTCTTCAAAATCCATATAGAAACTTTTTTATGCTCCAATGTATTTAAATTTTGCTATATGTACTATTTAGAATTGGCTGAAGTTTATAAACGACTTGAAAACGCTTCCCAAAGATTAGAGAAGACTTATATTATTTCTAGATTGATAAAGGATAAAAAAGGAGAGGAACTGAAATACTTAATTTATTTATTAGAAGGAAGGGTATTCCCAAAATGGGATGAAAGAAAAATTGGATTTAGTTCTAGGTTAATTATTAAGGCTATTAATAATGCAACCGGGATACCTAATGAAAATGTAGAAAAACTATGGATTGAAAAGGGAGATCTTGGAATAGTTGCAGAAATTTTGATTTTGAAGAAAAAACAAACTACTTTGTTTACCCATAAATTAACTATTGAAAAAGTATTTCATAATATTCAAGAATTAGCAAGTTTAGAAGGTAAGGGTGCTGTTGGAAGAAAAGTTTCATTAGTTTCTGAGCTGTTGACTAGTGCTAGTCCATTAGAAGCCAGGTATATTGTAAGAACTGTTTTAGAATCACTTAGAGTAGGGGTGGCAGAAGGAGTTTTAAGAGATGCAATTGCTTGGAGTTATTTTCCAAAGATTTTAGGAGTTTTTGTAGTTTGTGATAATTGTAAAGAATTAGTTCCTATAACAAAAGAATGTGTTTCTTGCAATAAAAAATTAAGTTATTTAGACTTAGAAATTTACGCAAAGAAAAATTGTTTAATTGTAAATTCTCTTAAAGATGTTGTTGATTTAAAAACTAAAAAAATTTGTGTTTATGTAAAAGAAGAAAGTGAAGCAAGAAAGATATTCAACTCATTTACAGATAAAGTTCAAGATTTGTTTAATTTGACCAATGACTTTAGTCAAGTTGTGGAAGCACTTTATACTAATAAATTAGATGTTAAACTAGATCCTGGAATTCCAATAAATCCAATGCTTGCTGTCAAGGTTGAAAATGTAAAAGAAGCATTTGAGGAACTTGGAAAACCTTTATTAGCAGAAGAAAAATTAGACGGCTTTAGGTTACAAATTCATAAATATGGAAAAGAAATTAAATTATTTACTAGAAGACTAGAGAATGTTACAAAACAATTCAAAGAGCTTTTTGATGTTATTAATGAAAGCATTGATGCTAAATCTTATATTTTAGACTGTGAAGTTATTGGTTATGATCCTAAGACATTTAGACATTTGCCATTTCAATCTATAAGTCAAAGAATTAAAAGAAAATATGATATTGAGAAAACTTCAATGAAAATTCCAGTTGAAATAAATGTTTTTGATATTCTTTACAAAAATGGAAAGGAATTATTACATTTAACTCAAGAAGATAGAAGAAAAATTTTGGAAAAAACAATAAAGGAAAAAAAAGGAAAAATTGTTTTGACTAAAAAATTAGTTACTGCGGATGAAAAAGAATTAGAAAAGTTTTACAAAGAAAGTTTAGACAAAGGAAATGAAGGATTAATGTTAAAAAAATTAGCAAAACTATACACTCCAGGCAGAAGAGTAAAAGGGTGGTTAAAATTAAAACCAGTATTAGAACCTTTAGATTTAGTTATTGTTGGCGCGACATATGGTGAAGGAAAAAGAGCAAATTATCTAAGTTCTTTTAGATTGGCATGCTTAGATTCTGACAAAAAAAAGTATTTAGAATGTGGTATGGTGGGATCTGGAATTAAAGAAAAGGAATTAGATGTTGGGATTAATTTAATTGAGATGTCTAAGATTCTAGACCCTTTAATTATTAAAAAACAAGGAAGAGATGTTGATATTAAACCTAAAATTATTGTGGAAGTAAAATATGAAGAAGTACAAAAGAGTCCAACATATAATAGTGGATTTGCATTAAGATTTCCAAGATTAATTGTATTTAGAAATGATAAACCATTAAAGGACATAAACACAATTAAAGATATAGAACGCATTTATAATAATCAAAGAGCTAAGAAATTTTAGGGTTTTATAAAAATAATGGTTTTACAATAATAAAGCTTAAATACTAGTGTAGTATTATCAATGAGTAGTTTATATTCAGCTGTAGTGGGGAACAATAGACTATATTCAATAGTGATTATACAGTGTCCAGCTAACTAAAAAAAGTAGGTGATAGGCCTAGGAGGTAAGTCTAGATGATAGTAAAAGAGGAATTTTTAAATAAACTCAGACAATTTTTTGGGCTAAATTTATATGAAGTAAAAATATGGACAGCCCTTCTTTCTCGTGGTGTAAGCACAGCAGGTGAGCTAAGTGATATTGGGAATGTTCCAAGGTCTAGAGCTTATGATGTCTTAGAAAGCCTTGAAAAAAAAGGTTTTGTTGTGATGAAATTAGGTAAGCCGATTAAATATTTGGCTGTTGATCCAAAAGAAGTTGTAGAAAGGGTCAAGAAACTAATAAAAGATGATGCAGAAAAACAAGTTCAAAAACTGAGAGACTTAAGTAACACTGATGTCCTTACTGAATTAAATACATTACATAGTCAAGGAATTGAATTTGTTGAAGCAAGTGACTTAAGTGGTGCAATTAAAGGAAGGCATAATGTATATAGTCATATGGAATTACTTGTAAAAAATGCAGAAAAATCTGTAACCATAATGACTACATCTAAAGGAGTTTTAAGAAAAATTGAAGCACTAGGTCCGTTGTTTGAAAAATTAACAAAGAAAAATGTTAAGATAAGGATTGCTGCGCCAGTTAATAAAGAAACTGCTCAATCTGTTAAAGACATTGCAAAGTTTGCTGAAGTAAGACATATAAACAAAATTGATGGCAGATTTGTAGTTGTCGATGGCAAGGACTTATTATTTATGCTGATGGATGATAAAGAAGTACATCCAACTTATGATGTAGGTGTTTGGGTTAACACTCCATTTTTTGCAGGTGCATTAGAAAATTTATTTAATGTTGCTTGGAAAGATTTACCTACAGCAGAAAAAGCATTGAAATCTGCTTAATCTTTTATTTTTTTCTATTTTCATTATAAACAGTAGTTAATATTTTAGATCTTCTTTTTATTTCGTCACTTGGAACTTGCTTCAGTTTAATAGCTTCTGTATTTGGTCTTGCCGAATATTTAGAAATGTTAATTACTTCTGGTTCTTCTTCTTCCATTAATTTAATAGTTTCTTGAAAATCTTGTTGTGTTTCTGTTGGGTAACCAACAATTACATCTGTACTAATTGTTATTTCTTTAAATTCATCTCTAAACCTCTTGACAATTTCTCTAAAGTCTTCTACAGAATGGATTCTTTTCATATCCCTTAGAACTTTTTCACTTCCACTTTGCAACGGAATATGAATAAATTTCATGATTTTTTCATTTTTGAATGATTCAATTAATGGTTCTAGAATTTTTATAACATGCCATGGATTTGCCATACCTACTCGGATTTTATAATTGCCTTCAACTGTTGAAATTTCATTTAGTAGTTGTGGTAAACTTGTTTTAATATCGAATCCATAACAACCATTATCTTGGCTTGTTAAATAAATAATTTCGCAACCATCATTCACTGAGGCTTCAACAGCTCTTTTTATGTCTCCAATCCTATAAGATACTAAATTGCCTCTTGATAATTTTGTAGCACAGAATGTACAATTGTTTAAGCAACCTTGAGCTATAGGTATTATTGAAATTTTATTATTTCTTCTTATGATTGGGATATTTAATCTGTCTAATTCTTTTTTATTTGAAAAAATATCTTTTTGGTTTTCAACTATTTCATTAATCTTCAAAATTGAGTTTGTATCAAAAACAGCTGAAACCTCTGGTACATATTTTCTTATTTTTATTGTTTTTGTTAAACAACCTCCCACGATAACTTTCTTAGTTTTTGATTTTTCTCTTATATAGTGTAACTCTTTTGATTGAGTTTTATCTTTAACAGAACATGTATTAACTAAAATTAAGTCTGCTTCATTCTCATTACTAGTTATACAATGACCTTTGGCTTTTAAAATACCCGCCATAGCTTCAGAGTCAGCCAAGTTTGCTTGGCACCCATAGCTCTTAATAAATATTTTTGTCATAGGATTATATAATATGAAAATTAATTAAGTTATTTATGTATCAAAACCAACTAATAAAGTTGCTTCATTATTTATGAGTTTCATTTTAAATCTGCTTACTAAGTAATTATGAATTTTTTCTGAGGGTGATGACGAAACCACATTTTTACCAGATACTTCAGGAAAAGGAACTCCTGGAAAAATTAATTGCCCCCTCTCCTCATAAGATATCTTTGAAGGAGGATTTCTAAAAGTAGAATCATGTGTTAATGTTAATGTGAATTGACGATTTAAGCAGTCAAAAACACCAATATTATTTTTATATTCATTATCTTTAATGAATTTCTTATCATAAGCACGAAGAATATTAATATTACTTAAACCTTTTATAGTTTGTAATTTGGCAATATTTCTATACAATAAATTTATCATAAATTAAAAAAATAATAAAGGTATTTAAGGTTAACTAGCACTCTGAAAAGCCGCATTGGCAAGATTCACAGCCTTCTCGGAA
>Ga0209542_10006206_pt1 | contig 23351 bp, 27 predicted proteins | sample RifCSPhighO2_01_FD_184028 | JGI IMG/M metagenome (GOLD analysis project Ga0209542, IMG submission 184028) | Soil microbial communities from Rifle, Colorado - Rifle CSP2_plank highO2_0.1 (SPAdes) (version 2) | ecosystem: Environmental > Terrestrial > Deep subsurface > Rock core/Sediment ... | reverse complement strand
GCTCGCTGTCGTTCGCTGATTTAGCGACCCCGCCTCGCGGTTGCAATCTGCTGATTGCAACATCGCTCCGGTTTTCAAATCTTAACCAACTCAAGCAGTTGAGTTGGTGGGTCGTAAGGGATTTGAACCCCTGACCAGCGGCTTAAAAGACCGCTGCTCTACCAGACTGAGCTAACGACCCACGAGTGGAGTGGTGCGGGCGGTGAGATTTGAACTCACGACCCCCTGCGCCCAAGGCAGGTGCGCTACCAGACTGCGCTACGCCCGCACACTGAGAGGTTTGGAGCGGATGAAGGGATTCACCCTCGTCAGTGGGTTGGAGGCCCACCACTCTACCATTGAGCTACATCCGCTCAAAAGGGGTTTGGTGCCACTGGTAGGACTCGAACCTACACGTCCTTGCGGACACAGGATTTTGAATCCCGCTTGTCTGCCAGTTCCAACACAGTGGCACAAGTTGAGTTGGTGCCGGGGGCGGGACTCGGTCACAACTCTGCTCGGCTTCCGCCTTGCAGGTCGCGACCCCGCCTCGCGATTTCTCTCGCCAATTGCTTGAGAAATATCGCTCCGGCTTTCTCGTCCTCACCAACTCAAGCAGTTGAGTTGGTGGCGGGGGCGGGACTCGAACCCGCATGGCCTTGCGGTCAGGGGATTTTAAGTCCCCAGCGTCTGCCAATTCCGCCACCCCGTCACATAAGTTTTAAAAAGAGCGATTGCGAACAAGAAGAGTAGTGGGCCCAGCAGGACTTGAACCTGCAACCAACCGATTATGAGCCGGTTGCTCTAACCAATTGAGCTATGGGCCCTAGCAAGAATGAGGAAGTGTTTACACTTATTTCATTCGAGCGCTGGGCACATACAAAGTATGGGCCCACACAACTTGTCCGCAGTATATTTATTATATCAGAAATTATGTATAAGTCAACTATTCATTGCTCATGTGGATATCTACCGCCATAGACGCAGTTTTATTTGGTATACTTACTCTAATAATTAAAACTCAATATATTGGGTCTTTAAACCTCCCGATGATTTGAGAAATCTATTGTGAATAAAATTTGGTGGACAGTGTTGGTCGTTGTAGTCGTCTTGGGAGCGTGGTGGGCATATTCCGGTAAGGCGCCTTCCTTATCAGATGTTGGTCTTCAGAATCCGTATGGTGCAAGTCCGAGTCCTGCTTCAGGAACGACTGTTAAGCCAGTTGCCAAACAAAGCACCGCACCTGTTTCAGCAAAAAGCTATTCCGATGCCGTTAAAGAATATGAAGGCAGAAGAATTCAGTTTGATGAGAGGTGTCAGGTGGTTCCTCAAAATCCAACATATAAAAACGGAACCAGCATAATGTTGGACAATAGATCAGCAAGCGCCAGAAGTGTGATGGTCGGAGGGACGAAATATGATCTTTCTGTCTATGGTTACAGAATTGTTACTTTGTCCAGTCCAAACTTGCCTAAAGAATTGGCAGTGAGTTGCGGTTCGTCTGGTAATGTTGGTAAGATTTTGCTTCAGGCTCAAATTCTTCAGTAATTAAAAAATATTTATAAAAATAAATCCCTCCCCAGTTTTTTAAAAAAACTGGGGAGGGATGGTTTTATCTAAAAGGAATTAAACGGCTGACCCTATCAAGTATTTCATTCATGTTGGCTTGATCAAAAGCGTTCTCGGGGGTGAAAATCCCATTTTTTGTTTTTCCTCCAGCCATCATTTCGGCGATGATTGCGGTTGGGAAACCGGTTGTTCTTTGCATGGCAGTAAGACCTGTTTCTTTATCATATAAATCCAAAAGTGAAATGGATTTCTCTCCAGTAAGTTCACTCTTTGCTGTCACCCTCATCCAGACTAAATCAGGATTTTCATTACTGACAGGGATTGTGAGGTGTTCTTCAACTGCTTCTTCAAACATAAATTCGGGTATGGTTTTGAAGAAATCAACAAATCCCGGCCAGCGTACGGTTTTTTCGGAAAAATATCTCACTCCTAATTTTTGGAATGACAGAGCGGCGAGAGATGCACCAGCCGTAACAAATGCTTCAATACGACCATTGAACTTGTCAGAAAAACAGCGCAATTCAGGCACCACCAGCTGTCCGTAATCGTGAAATGGTTTTACTGATATAACTTCACCATCAGACAGAATTGGGGCCATGTCATAACAAATGTGTTTTAACCCTTCCGAGTGAAAAACTTTCTGGTAGAAAGTTGGGGGTTGGGGTTTTTGGGGAAGTCCACCGACCAATATCTCAATTGAATATGCTCCACCTAAATCCTGCAATAGTTTTTTTGCGATGACGACTCCTAATCCGGGCATCAGCCCACAGTCGGGGATTACTGAGACCGGCATATTTGGATATTGTTCATTTAGTTTGAGCATTTGCTCTGTAACTTCAACTACACCGCCCAAATCGCAGAAATGGACATTGGCTTGAATAGCTACTTCGGCTAGGCGGAGATTGTATTTTGCCGGAAGAGCGCTGATGACAACATCAAACTGTTGGAACAATTTGATGGGGTTTTGATTTTTATCGGCGTCAAACAGTGTGGGGACGCATTTTGATTTGTGGAACTTATTTACAAAATCGCAAATGCTGACCGTCTTTTCGGTATCTATGTCCCCAATGGTTACTTGTTGTGTGTTGGCGCTTTTTGCAAGCAAATAAGCAATAGCTTTTCCGACACCTGTGCCAAGTACGAGATATTTTTTTGAATTCATAATTACTCATAAACTACTCTTGTTTGATTGCTTTGGCAACATAAGGATGATAGATTTGTTTTAGTACACAATAAAACAAGGAGTTGCCATGCATTTTCTGAGGGTGCAATTAAGGATTTTAATAAGTATTTTTAAGTCACTGTGGCATCCTTTTGAGGAAATCTGTATTTCCATAGAAACAGGAGAAATATTGGAAGAGAAAAACTAAAACCGCCTTCGGGCGGTCTTTAATTTGTTGCGGGGACAATCAATCGTTGGAACTACTTTAGCGTGTCAAAGATTGGTTGAAAAAGTTTTTATATATTATTTAGTAGAAAAATAAAATGCGAGGTTTACTCGCATTGGCATTTTAGGGTTTAATCTCATCTCCATACTGAACATTCATCGACAAACGATGAATTGCATTGACTGCCTTAGCATGACTCAACAACGACTGCATACCTCGTTCATAGGGATAAACAATATAACCGCCGATTGAGGATGTCCACGATTTTAGCAAAATTTCATCATCATCCATCTTCTTAATAACTTTTTCGAAATCTTCTCTAAAATCTGATTCTAATTCCTCCGGTATTGCTAATTGTTCTCTGTATCATGAAGAGACCAATATCCTACCGTCTTTCCGCTTCTGGGTTGCAAATATTCGATGATAATTTCTTTTAGTTCTTGGGCAAGTACCTGTTGGATTCTATGCTTTTCCTGAACATCTTCAATGAACTGGCTCATATCGCGCTCCTATCTAATTGATAGATACTGACTGGTAAGATGGTAGCAAACAAAAGATTATCAATCAATGTCCCCGCTGTCATTCACGACATTCACTAAGTTCACAGGTTCACTAATTCTCTTAGGATAGGGGCTATAACTATATAGGCACTTATATAGTTATCCACACAACTAGATAGGAATCTTGACATTCTTATATAGTTGTAATAACATGGTTTTATGGCTAAATTCCATAAACCAAAATTTCTAAAAGAAGATGGGCTAAAACTAGATTTCAACGTCTTTGGAGAACAGTTGGCTGATGCTAAATATGCCCTAGGTCAATTACAGGGCTCACAGAAAAAACTACAAAACCCAGCTTTGTTAATTGCACCTCTTACCGCAAAGGAGGCTACTGTGAGTTCAAAAATTGAAGGAACGCAAAGTACCGTTTCGGATGTTTTTGTTTACGATGCTGGCGGACAACCAAAACATTCGGATGCTATACAAGTCTCTAATTACAAAAAAGCGATGAATTTTGCATTGTCACAAATTAAAGAAGGCAGACACATAAGTAATCATCTCGTCCAATCTGTACACGACATACTTCTTAAAAATGTTCGCCATAAAGGTTCTATGGGGAAATATAGGACTGGTCCAGTTTGGATTGCTGAGAAAGAAGGAGACCCTATCGAAAAGGCTATCTATGTACCGCCAGAAGCTCACTTCGTTCAAGATTATATGGATGATTTAATCTCTTATGTAAATGATGAGAAAACTATCTCTCTTTTGAAGGCGGGTATGGCTCACTATCAGTTTGAGGCTGTCCACCCGTTTGAAGATGGTAATGGGCGTCTTGGTAGGCTACTGATTCCATTGATCATTTATCACGAGAAAAAACTAGATTCACCCATACTTTACTTGAGCGGATACTTCGAAGCTCACAGAGAAGAATATATGAGAGCGTTGCACGATGTTGACCAATCTGGTAAATATGAACAGTGGTTAGCTTTTTTTCTAAACAGTGTTGCGGAACAGTTAAAAGATACTCAAAAATTAGTAGATGCGATATATCATCTCTATGATAATACAAAGGCTGAATTTAAAAGTACAAAATCCCCGTATCTAATTCCGTTTCTGGATTTTCTTTTTGAATCCCCAGTCTTTACATTACCGCAGATGCAAAAAGCCCTCGGAACTAAAACCTATCAAACAACCGCAAGCCTAGTAAAGCAATTCAGGGCTAAGAATTTCGTTCAAGAACTATCATTCAGGCATGGGCATGCAAAACTGTATAGATTTAGAAATCTACTAGAGTTACTCTAGTTTGGTTAGAACCTATCCGCAAAGTCCAAAAAGTCTAGTATTTTACTGGAATAATAAACGGAAATTATTTATTGGATGTATAAAAACTTCACTTCAAAAGTGTCTAGATTAGAATCTGTCAGTGATGGCGTGGATAAAGGAAAAACAGGAGATTTCTCTCCTGTTTTTCCGTCTCTGTTGCGGGGGTGGGATTCGAACCCACGACCTTCAGGTTATGAGCCTGACGAGCTGCCGCTGCTCTACCCCGCGATCAACTAACAATTAGCTTATCATTTTTTATTAAAATTACAACTTGTAGCCGAATCCCACCAACCCCGACTAAAAAGTTAAAAATTGACAAACAAGGTATAATGTGATAGATTATTGGGGCTTAGGCAAAGGAGGGAAGAAACAGATGTTTGAAAAGATAATTTTGGGGGTGGCTGGTACAAGCGTTTTTGGTGTGATAGCTATTCAGTTTTTTCTTCTTTGTGGAGTGGGCTTAGTTCCCAGTTCAATTTTAGCTATTTTATCAGGTATTGGGATAACCCTTTTGCTCATGTACTTGAATGAATATTTTGAGCCAAAGAGTAGGGAATATAGATATGAGTGGCAGCAAAATTCGTCCGATGAGTGCAACTATTTTGCAATATTGGCCAAAGATAGGGAAGAGGCCGACAGAAAGGCAAAAGAATTTTCCGGTAGATTGGCAATCTTGGGCACGACGGTTATGGGTGAATTTTTTCCAATAAATTGATTGGTTCAGCGGCAACAGAGAGTACTATCGGCTAAAGCACGATAACACTCCGAGAAGCCGCTTTTTTTAATTATAACCTCTCAAGAGCTTTTAGATTTTTGTCTGGAAGATAAAGCATGAGGATACCGACGATAATACCACCGACGGCTGTAATTGTGTGGTCCCCGCTTAAAATTAACTCATCAACCATATCAAGTAAAATCCATACACCTCGCCAGATGAGAATAATCCCAATTGCTACCGATATGCCTTTTGTTAGATATTTTATATCAAGTATTTTCATATTAATATTATAGTATATAAGCCCATTGACGACCAGCCACAATGTCTTGACATTAATTTTAAAAGTTTTAAAATATAAACAATAATTGACATACCGTTGAGGGGAAAAATGTTGCAAGTTCTTTGTTATAAGTTTGCTAAGTTCTGTATTGACTTAAAGTGGGCTATTCTGGGAGGCTACTATTTGAGACTTGCTATGCAGGCGCGATATCTTTATCGTTCAAGTCAGCTTTTCAAGGACAGGTGGCAGCAGATTGGCCTTGATTATGCCGAACAAAGTTTTGAGGAAGATTTTGGTGATATTGGTCGGCACTTTTTTTGGAAGGCACAAAATAGTCCTTGGCCTATTAAAAAACAGATTATCTTTGATTGGCTTTTGAACAGGCCAGAACAACCTTATGCAATCAGCGATCAGTAATCATGCGGCACATAGCCGTTTTTATTTGATTTTTATGGAATTTTCGTGTAAAATTTTGTATACTTGCTGGTGTAGCTCAGTGGTAGAGCAAACGTTTCATAAGCGTTAGGTCGCAGGTTCGATCCCTGCCACCAGCACCATATTTTAATTATAGCTAATTTTTTATGAGTGAAATATACAAAAAGATAATCAATGAACAGCAGAAATCACAAGGAGAGAATGAGCAATATGATCAGTGGAGGAAGGATCATCCGGAAATAGTAATGGCTCCGGAAGATTTACGCGAATGTGAACCAGAAATTGCAGAGTTAGAAGAAATGTTTACGGAGTTTGAATCAGAACACTCTCTGGAAGAATTGCTCTTGATTGCTAATCTTACACCTCAAGAAGCTCCAAAGCATCCCATCCGAGAACCAGCAAGAAAGGCGCTAATTCTTATTGTTGCAAAACTTAAAATGTTGGGGAAGGAAACAAATATTTCATCTGAAAAACACGGAGAATTAAGAGCAAAATACATGCAACTTTCAAGAGCTGTCGGAATCATAAACAACAATAAAATTGACCACAACAGGTAAGTTGCACTAAAAAATATGACCGAAGGTTTTAAACACAATTTTCATCAGTTTGAATCCGGACTACGTCTGGTTTCAATTCCTATGGAAGGAACAAAAACAGTAACTGTTCTGGTTTTAGTTGGCACGGGTTCAAAATATGAGACTAAAGAAATAAACGGTATTTCCCATTTTCTTGAACACATGATGTTCAAGGGCACAACCAAGCGTCCGGGTAAAATGGATATTGCCAGAGAGTTGGATGCTATCGGTGCCGAATACAACGCTTTTACCGGCAAGGAATATACCGGATATTACGCAAAAGCGAGTATGGAGAAATTAGACACCATTATGGATGTTGTGTTTGATATTTTCTTAAATTCAAAATTAGCTCAAGAAGACATAGACACCGAAAGGGGAGTGATTGTTGAGGAGTTGAATATGTACCGCGATATGCCACAAAGATATGTCGGAGATTTATTTGAGAAACTTCTCTATGGCGACCAACCCGCAGGATGGGATATTGGTGGAGAAAAAGAAACAGTGATGTCGCTAAAAAGAGAGCAGTTTGTGGATTATTTTAATTCTCATTATGTTGCCAAAAATACAATAATTGCGGTTGCCGGCAATGTTGACCCGGAAGTTGTTAAAAAGAAAGCCGGTGAATATTTTTCTGTAATCAGAGATGGCCATCTTGTGACTAAGTTGCCTGTTGTTGAGAAGCAGTCTGAGCCGGGGCTTCTTGTTCATTTTAAAGAAACCGATCAAACCCATTTTCATCTCGGGTTTCGTTCTTTCAATATGTATGATGAACGAAAATATGCTTTAGGAGTCTTGGGAACTGTTTTGGGTGGGGGCATGAGTTCAAGATTGTTTGAGGAGGTTCGTGACAAAAGGGGACTGGCTTATTATGTAGGAGCCAGCAATGATACCGCCACCGATGCCGGTTATTTCATGATTAAAGCCGGAGTAAATAATGAAAAAGTATATGATGCGATAAAAGTTGTTATGGATGAAATCAGAAAAATAAAAGACAATGGAATTACGCAGGAGGAACTTCAACGAGCCAAAGATAATATTTCAGGCTCAATGGCTCTTGGGCTGGAGCATTCCGATGCTGTTGCCAATGCCTATGCCGGACCCGTTCTTTTTGAAAATAAGGTTTTGACTCCAGAGGAAGAACTAGGTAAAATAAAGAAGGTGACACTTGAAGATGTTCATAAGGTTGCCAAAGAAGTCTTTGAGAACAACAAACTAAATTTGGCGGTGATAGGTCCATTCAAAGACGAAGAACCATTCAAGAAAATATTGAAATTTAGTTAAAAGTTCATCAGGTTCATAAAGTTCATAAAGTTACTTTACAAACTTTATAACTTTCTACTTGATAACTTGTGCAAAGCACATGCCTGATCATATACATGTAGAAATTAACACGGGAACCATTTTAAGGGTGGTTTTGGTTATATTGTTTTTTGTATTCCTCTACATTTTAAAAGATGTTTTAATTATTTTTCTTTTTGCCTTAATAATTGCTTCCGCAATTTCGCCGTTTGCCAATTGGCTTGATGAAAAAAGGTTCCCGCGTCTTTTGGGGGTCTTGCTTCTTTTCTTGGTGGTATTAGCTTTGGTCGTTGCGGTCTTATCGCTTATTATTCCTTATGTATCTCAAGATATCAGCCAATTAACTTCTACTTTGCCTCAACTTGTGACCAAAGTTTCTACTTCGTTGGATAAGGTTCAACAGGGCTCTCCCCAGTATCTTGATTTTATAAGTGAGATTCAAAACATACTTCAAGGTTTTTCTAACTATCTTCAGCAATCATCCCAATCAATTATCGGTTTAGTGGTCAGCATTTTTGGAGGTGTGATGTCGGCCGTTGCCATATTAATAATCTCGTTTTATCTATCGGTTACCAAAAACGGGATTGATAAATTTTTGGGTTCTATTGTTCCTGAGAAATATGAAGATTATGCGATAGATCTTTGGAGAAGGGCAGAGTTCAAAGTTGGTCTTTGGCTTCAGGGGCAATTGTTGTTGGGGTTGGTAATGGGCCTCTTGGTCTATGTGGGCCTTTCATTGATGGATATCAAGTTTGCTCTGATTCTCGGTTTCCTCGCTGCGATACTTGAAATTGTTCCGATGGTTGGTCCGGTTCTTGCTGCAATTCCCGCCATCTTTCTCGCTTTTCTCCTTTCACCAGCGCTGGGTTTGTGGGTGATAGTGTTTTATGTGATTATCCAACAGCTTGAAAATCATATTTTAGTTCCGGTTGTGTTGGGCAAGACAGTTGGGTTAAATCCGGTAGTGGTTATTATCGCTCTTTTGGTAGGCCAACAACTTGCCGGAATTCCCGGTATGATACTTTCTGTTCCAATCGCCACGATAATTGTGGAAATGATGGATGACTTTGCTAAACACAAGGACTCCCGCCGAAATAATCCCTAATTTTCAATTATCAATTCTCAATTTTCATTGAATGTATCAATTATCAATGTCTCAATTTCTGGCAATTGAATCATTGTAAATTTATTGGAAATTGGAAATTGTAAATTGGTAATTTCTTTTGTTATATATAGTCGCTACGCCTATTGGAAATCTTGAAGATATTACCTTGAGGGCAATTAATGTTCTAAGCAACTCCGATTTGATTCTCGCCGAAGACACCAGAGTTACTAGGGCGGTCCTAGTAAGGTACAATATAAAAAAAGAAGTTTTAAGCTACCATCAGCATAGCGATTTTAAGAAGATTGATCATATTGTTCAGTTATTAAAAGAGGGCAAAAATTTGGCTCTTGTCACTGATGCTGGAACTCCGGCGATAAACGATCCGGGAAGTTATCTCGTAAGCGAGGCATTAAAAGCGATTCCTGATTTGAAAATTGTGCCAATTCCTGGTCCAAATGCCGCTATTGCAGCATTGAGCATCAGCGGATTTGCGACTGACCAATTTGTTTTTCTTGGGTTTCCGCCTCACAAAAAAGGTCGGCAGACATTTTTCAAAAACATTTCAAAAATTGAGAGCACTATTGTGTTTTATGAATCTAAGCACAGAATTCTAAAGGCGTTAGATAATTTAGAAAAACTTTCTCAATTGGGTGATAGACAAATGGTTGTTGCCCGCGAGCTAACAAAACAATTTGAGACGATATACCGAGGCATATTGGCCGAAATTAAACCCAGATTAACTGATAAAAATCTTCTGGGAGAATTCGTGGTTGTTATTAATTCAAAATAATATGACAGTAGAATTTCCACAAATTAAACAAGAGCAAGCCAAGTCTAAGGGCGAAGTTCAGCTTGAAGAGGTGGCTGAACTAGAAGCACCGATTAAAAAAATAATAGAAAAGATAAAAAATAGAATTGAAAATGGCGAATACGGACTTATAATTGGTGATGATGCTTCAGGGAGAATTCCTACTCGAATCCTTGGAGATTTTATTAGAGACATTTCAAAGATTAAAGGACATTATCAGCCGAATATTATATTTATACCAGGTCGTAAATTTAATAGTTTGGGGTCGGATAGTAAAGAGTCGATGTTTCAGAAACAATTTGAGCAATACATTTCTAAGTTTGGCGCCGTGTCAAGCAAAAAGATTTTAGTAATCACGGACACGGTTTATTCAGGAGAATCCCTTATAAAATTGGCCAACTTGATAAAGAATGCCGGCTATGTTTTAGAGATAGCTACAATTGGCCAGGAGTTTGAGGGTCCTTTAGGTCGCCCCGATAGTCTCGCAGATGAAAATTTAGAAGGTATTGAAATAATTTCTGGAGAATTTCAAGCAAAAAAAGAACAAGAAGAAAAAACAGGATGGGCACACACACCTATGATATATGCGAATAAAAAAATGAGCGGAGTTTATAAAACATCCGGTCAACTAAAATCCGAGAGACTAATCGATAAGCATGGTTCAGGTTTGGAGCGCGATCAAGTTCAATACGAGGTTGAACGGTCAAGAAAGAATGCAAAAATAATGACAAACAAGTTGGTTGATTGGTATCTGGGTTTATCAGATGAAAAATAAATTTTTTATTAGCACAGCAATCCCTTATGTAAATTCTGACCCTCACATCGGTTTTGCTATGGAGTTGATTCAGGCAGATGTGATTGCGCGATACCAGCGACTCAAGGGGAATGAGGTGTTTTTTCTTACGGGAACAGACGAGAATGCGCTGAAAAATGTTCAGGCTGCTGAAAGAGCGAACACTCCAGTTATGGAATTCATAGATAAGCATGCACAAAGATTCATGGACCTTACTAAGGTGATGAATCTTTCTAATGATGATTTCATCCGAACAACAGAAGAGCGACATGTGAAAGGAGCTCAAAAACTTTGGCAGGCCTGTATGGACAGAGGAGATATTTATAAAAAAAATTACAAAGGATTATATTGTATTGGTTGTGAAGAATTTAAAACAGACAAAGATTTAGTTGATGAAAAGTGTCCCGAACATGGTATTAAACCGGAAACCGTGGAGGAAGAAAATTATTTTTTCAAATTAAGTAAATACGAAAAAGATCTTTTGAGACTTATCGAATCGGGAGAGTTGATTATTGTTCCTGAAACCAGAAGAAACGAGACACTTCAGTTCATAAAACAAGGTTTAAAAGATTTTAGTATATCAAGAAGCAAAACACGCGCAAAAAATTGGGGCATTCCAGTACCGGGGGACGGTGAACAGATTCAATATGTTTGGTTTGACGCCCTAACTTGCTATATTAACGCGCTTGGATATGCCGATGATACCCGAAATTTTCAGGGGTGGTGGCAGAATGGATACAGAACTCATTTGCTTGGAAAAGGTGTTAACCGTTTTCATACTATATATTGGCCCGCAATGTTAATGTCGGCAGAATTAGCACTACCCAACAAAATTTTTGTACATGGATATGTAAATATTGACGGCGAAAAGATCTCTAAGTCTCTGGGCAATACCGTAGACCCCTTTAGTGTTATAGAAAAATATGGGGCTGAAGTGGTTAGGTACTTTCTATTGAGGGAAATCCCTTCAGGCGACGATGGTGATTTTTCATATAAAAAACTTAAAGAAAGATACAACGGTGACCTAGCGAATGGGCTGGGGAATTTAGTTCAGAGAATCTTAACCCTTATTGACACCAAAATGGACGGAGAAATTATTTACAAGGAAGAGTTGGTCAGCAAAGAAATTAAAAGCCAGATAGATGATAAATTTAAATCATACAAAAATAATATCGAAAATTTTGTCTTACATGAAGCGCTTAACAATGTCTGGGGACTGATAAGTTTTGGCGATAAATATATGGATAACAGAAAACCGTGGGCGGCCATAAAACATGATGAAAAAGAATTTTTAGAGATTATGACTAACCTGGTTGCGGTTATTCATAGCGTGGCCTGGATGCTTCTGCCCTTTATGCCCGAAACAGCTGAGAAGATTTTCGAGTCTTTTGGAGCAGACAGGAGTGCGGTGTCTTTGGAGAATTATAAATTTATTGTAAAAAAGGGGGAGGGACTGTTTCCGAGATTGAAATAAAAAAGTCCGCTTTTGCGGACTACATACGGCTTATCCATGGTAGTTATAGAGTTTAAAAATGGCAAAAGGCCAGAGCAGAGAAGAGATTAAGCAGTCCTTTTTAATCTCGGAGTATTCTCTAAGAGATGCTGGACCCAACTCCAATCGCTTACGCATTATTATTTTATAGGAAATTAAATAGGTGGATAGACAAAAACCAAGATAGAAAGAGCAGAAACATGCCAACAATAGAATCATCTATATACTCCAGTGTTGAAAGTTTTAAATATTAAATCAAATTAATTTAAATATGTCAATTTTTGATTCTCATTGCCATCCCCAGATGGCGCAATACGACAAAGACAGAGAAGAAATGATTACCCGCGCTAAAAGCGCGGGCGTAAGCATGATTTGCGTGGGGACGGATTTAGAGACATCCCGACAAGCTATTGAGCTGGCGCAAAAACACGAAGGCATGTGGGCATCAGTTGGATTGCACCCGAATGATGCAGTATCAAGTAGTGAGTATAATGTATTAAGCAATTACGAAGAGTTGCTGAAAGAGGATAAAGTTGTAGCTATCGGAGAAATAGGGTTAGATTATTACCGAACACTGGAATCAAATAAACAAGAAAGACAAAAAGAAGTTTTTGGGCAATTTTTAGATTTAGCGATTCAGTACAATAAACCAGTTATTATTCATTCTCGCGACGCAGTCAAAGGCACAACAGGAAGAGTTCACGAAGATTTATTAAACATACTTAATACTAAATACTTAATACATAATACCCGCCTGCACGGTGTGGCCCATTCTTTTACCGGCTCAATGGAGGACGCAAAAAAATATCTTGAATTAGGTTTTTATCTTGGATTTAATGGAATAATAACTTTTACTCACCAGTATGACGAAATCGTTCGCGAAGTTCCTTTAGAAAGAATTATTCTGGAAACTGATGCGCCATATTTAACGCCGGAACCTTACCGAGGCAAAAGAAATGAGCCGAGCTATGTCGTTGAGGTTGCCAAAAAAATCGCCGAACTCAAAAATGGGCCATACGAAAAAATAGTTGAGCAGACTACTCAAAATTGCAGACAACTTTTCAGAATCACCTAAAAATCGGCCAAAATGGCCGATTTTTAGGCCTTAGCAGGGTATTTGTCAGAGGCCCTTGACAAACACCCACCAAGTATGCTATAATGGATGGGTAGGGTGGAGGTACGGACCGGTGCGGGCCATAGCGCTCGGCGACAAGTTCGCCGCAGGCGCCGAAAGGGCCATGCGAGAAACCAGCCGATTACCTTCATCTACCCCAGTCCGCCGGGTCGCATGTGTCGCCACAGGGGCGATAACAAACGGCGGACTGGGTCTCCGTTCCTTCAGAAAAAATTTCCGGCGGGTAGAACCCCGCCGGCGTGTAGGGGAGTCGTCAACGGATAACCCTAGTCGAGAACTTACTCACGCAGTTGACCCTTCGGCCTAGTCTCAGCCGAACCAAGGGATCAGTGGACAGGCCTGGGTGTGCACCCCAGGCCTTTTGATTTTTGGAAAATAATCGGATATAGTTAATCATAAGTTCTTTTTAACAGGAGAGATGCTTTGAAGCTGAAGGTACTCGTTCAAAGTTTTAGTTACAAGTGGACTGGTTATCCGGTAGATATAACAAAAAAGGGTGGAGGTTTCGTATTTGATTGTCGGGCGATTGATGCTTATGATTATGACTCGCGTGATAATCCTGATGCTCCGTTTGAGCATGAGAATCTTAATGGACGGGATCACAAAGTTGTCACTGATGCCCTTGATAAAGATAAGGGTACACAGGATTTCTTTAAAGCGGTATGGTTTATGGTGAAGATGGATATTGAGAAATGTCTAAGGCGAGATTTTAAAGTAATGACTGCCAATTTCGGATGTACTGCCGGTCGACACCGTAGTGTTTACATGGCTGAACGCCTTGCAAAAGAGATAAAGAAGAATTTTCCGGAGGTGGAAGTAGAACTTCTTCATTTGGAAGAGTTTCGTTGGCCGACAGGATAGTTAACCCCGCTAATGGCGGGGCTTTTGATTTTTAAGTCTAATTTCGTTATATTCACCCTGTTAAATAATTTTAAATTTATTATGACTTTTTACTATGTTTACGTTTTAAAATCAGAAAAAGACAAGAAATTTTATGCGGGGTATACTAAAAATTTAAAATTAAGATTTGAGCTTCACAATAAAGGGTTGGTCGCATCAACAAAAAACAGAAGACCATTAAAATTGGTCTATTATGAAGCATGTCTTAACCAACAGGATGCAACCAAAAGGGAGAAGTATTTTAAAAATTTTTATGGTAAAATGTTTATTAAGAACAGGCTTAAATCTTATTTAACAGGGTAAACGATTAATGCTTAAATACAATCCCGAAAAAATAGAGCACAAATGGCAACGCTATTGGGAGACCAAGAAGTTTTATCACACAAAAGAGGGAAAAAATAATTTTATGTTGCTTACAGAGTTTCCTTATACTTCAGGAAATTTACACATGGGCCATTGGTATGCGTATGCACCTCCGGATATGCTGGCTCGCTATTTGAGAATGAATGGGAAGAACGTTCTATATCCGATTGGTTTTGATGCTTTTGGTTTGCCTGCTGAAAACGCCGCAATTCAGAGGAATATTACTCCTAACGGCTGGACGGAAGACAATATCAAATACATGACCAAACAGTTGAAAAGTATTGGCACGACTTTTGATTGGACGAGGGAGGTAAAAACAAACGACCCACAATATTACAAATGGACGCAATGGATTTTTCTTAAAATGTATGAAAGGGGACTGGCTTATCGGGCAAAAACAAATGTGAACTGGTGTCCGAAAGACAAAACTGTTTTAGCTAACGAGCAGGTTAAGGATGGTTGTTGTGAAAGGTGCGGGACTGAAGTAGAACAAAAAGAACTCGCTCAATGGATGTTTAAAATTACAGATTACGCTGACAGGTTAATTGATGATCTTGAAAATGTTGACTACCAACAAACGATTAAAACTGCCCAGATAAACTGGATAGGCCGTTCCGAGGGAGCAATTATAAAATTTCCGATTTTTAACTCTAAGTTTTCAAACGGAGGTCAGGAGTATTTAGAAGTTTTTACAACGCGTGCTGATACTTTGTTTGGCGCAACATATGTTGTACTTGCACCCGAACATCCATCGGTGACAAAGATTACCAAAGACGAGAATTTAAATGCCGTAGGTAAATATTTGGAAGAAGTTAAAAAGAAAACAGAGCTGGAGCGTTTACGCATTGATAAAACAAAAACAGGAGTTGATACGGGCGGATATGTTTTAAATCCAATCAATGGCGAAAAAATTCCTGTTTGGGTTGCTGATTATGTTTTGGGTCATTATGGAACCGGGGCCATAATGGCTGTCCCTGCTCATGATGAACGAGATAAAGAATTTGCCGAAAAATTTAATCTTCCCGTTAGCGATGCGCCCCTAGATGATGCCAAAAAAATAATTGAAAAATTAAAAGAAAAAGGCCTGGCTGATTTTAAGAAAAATTATAAACTTCATGATTGGGTTTTGTCCCGTCAGAGATATTGGGGGGTACCGATACCCATGATTAAGTGTAAAGACTGTGGTTATCAGCCAGTTCCAGAAAAAGAATTACCGATTGAACTTCCTGTGTTGGAGGATTTTAAACCCACAGACGATGGTCGTTCTCCTTTAGCAAGGGCAAAGGAATGGTTAAAAACAAAATGTCCCAAATGTGGCAGTGAAGCAGAAAGGGAAACAGATACCATGGACACATTTGTTGATTCGTCATGGTATTTTCTACGTTATTCTGACCCAAAGAATAAAAAGGAATTTGCGAACTTGGACAAAATAAAAGAGTGGCTACCCACACCTCTTTATATCGGGGGCTCCGATCACAATACAATGCATCTTTTGTATTCAAGGTTTTTTACAAAAGTTTTGCATGATTTAGGATATTTACCATTTTCAGAACCATTTTTAAGACGAGTAAATAGGGGTTGGGTTTTGGGTCCGAATAATCAGAAAATGTCCAAATCAAAGGGTAATGTTGTGGACCCGGATGATGAAGTGAAAAAATATGGCGCGGATACAGTGAGGATGTATTTGGCGTTTATGGGTCCTTTCGAACAGGGTGGCTCATGGGATTTGAAAGGAATAAACGGCGTGTTCAGGTTTTTAAACAGGGTTTGGAATTTTATAGGCGAACCAATAGAACCGAAAACAGCCGATAAAGAAGTTGAGAGAATATTAAATAAAGCCACCCAAGAAATAGGGGATGATATTAAAGATTTAAAATTTAATACAGGGGTCAGTGGATTGATGAAATTAATTAATGCAATAGAGGACAAGTGGCTCACGAAGAAGCAGTATGGAACATTTCTTAAACTTCTTGCCCCATTTGCTCCACATATTACCGAAGAATTATGGCAAACGGTTTTGAAAAATAAAAAATCCATTCATTTGGAATCTTGGCCCGAATACGACGATGCATTGTTATTGGATGAAAAAATTGATTTGGTCATCCAAATAAACGGCGTAAAACGCGATGTGTTAAAAATCGCGAAAGGATTATCAGAAGAAGAGGTAAAAAGCATTGTTTTGAGTAATGAAAACATTAAAAAACATCTTGCTGGTAAGGAAATAAAAAAGTTTATTTACATCAAAGACCGATTGACAAATATTGTTATTTAGAGTAATATATCAAGTAAATTAAGTCCGCTCGCGGGACAGGTCGAAATTCAGTTAGAATAAGAATAATATTAAAGTGAGGTATGGCTATCCGCCTACGCTAAAGCTTCGGCGGACGCTCATATTTGTAGCTATTCAGCTACGCCTCATAGACAAATATGGCGCAAGATAAAGATAGAGAGTTTGTGGAATTTATTATAAAAGAAATCGTCAACAACCCCGATGCCGTAAAGGTAGAGAGAACAGTTGATGAGCTCGGTGTCTTGCTTACGGTCAAAGTAGCTCCTGAGGACATGGGATTACTTATCGGAAGAAGTGGTTCAACCGCAAAGGCCGTCAGAACCTTGGCAAGAATTGTCGGAATGAGAAACAATGCTAGAGTGAACCTCAAGATTGAGGAACCGGAAGGTGGAAGAGTTGCACCTGCTGGAAAGACAAAGAATGTAGATGACGTCATGAATGAATTAGGAAGTCTGTAATTTCTCATCAAAAACCGCCGGAGAGCGGTTTTTGGTTGTAACAGCACATTCAGCCTGCTGGCTTCAGTACATCTTCGCTCAACGCTCGGTCGCTCACACAACCTCTATGCGTACGGAGGGAGACGCCTTTTTAAAAATTCGCTAATTTTGTAAAAAGTGTCTCCCTCCGCTGGTTATTTAGGTTACAGTTTACATTTGGCAATAGTGGGTCAAAACAATCTGAAACCAAAACAGACCTTGCGGGCTGTTTTGGTTTGTGGTATGATATTAGAAAGCTTTGGTATTGAGGTTAAAAATGACCCAATCAGAAATAAAGAGTAAGAGATTGGAGCTTGAACAAGCTATTCATAAGAAAACCCTTGAACTTAAAGTAAGTCCCGCATACTTAAAAAAAGTTTCTTTAGAAAAAGAACTGAATGAATTACGGAATGTTTGCAATCACCCTAAATTAGTAATTTCGCCGTGTAATGGTTACGATTGTGCAGATTGCGGTGTAGTTCTATATGGAGAATATAGCGCGGAGGCCTTAAGTGGAGAACTGGAAAAAAGATTAATTTAACCCCGCTTAGCGGGGTTTATTCATGAAATTTGATGTCCTCACAATTTTCCCGGAGTTATTTAAAGGATTCATCAGTGAATCGCTTTTAGCGCGGGCTTCTTAATCCTTAAAAATCTTCTTCTGAAAGTCCAGCTGATTTAATAATAGAATGTAGAGTTCTTTTCGGTAGGTCTTTGTTGTGAAATGGGAGTGTAACCCGTTTTTTAGAACTAGAATTATATAAAATATAATGAGAGCCAGTAATGTGGTCAATTTTAAATCCTGCCTTAAGCAGGATTTTGAGCAATTTTTTAGAAGTAAGAGTAAGTCTAGGCATGCAAGCGGATAGGAACGTCAATCATTCCGACAAAACTTTTCGTGTCCAGTGGTATTGGTTCTTTGTGTTTTTTTAGCGATGCTATGTATCCTTCAATTGCTTCAGCACCCATTTTTTTTGCTTCTTTTAGGTTTTTTCCATAACTAACACAACCTGGCAAAGACGGTACAATAACCGTAAAACCCCCCTCTGGCTCTGGCCGAAAAATGGCATGAAATTGTAATTCATTTTTCATATCCTAAGAATATCATAAAACATATTCTAGAACAATATGAGTTTTTCTCACAACCTTCTTGCCCCTTGCGGGCTGTTTTGATTTGTGATATAGTATTAAATAGAATTTTTCATGGAGGACATGATGAAAGTCATAAAAGAGGGTATTGTCGAAAAGAAAAAGGTAGTACCACCTATTGAAGGCTCGATAGAACTACCGAAGAAATTTGTTGGAACTGAGGTAAGGTGCTATAATTGCGGAGCAAAATTTGAGATGGAGGAGAAAGATAGGTGCTACGATATAGGACATAATCACGATGTTCTTTTTTATACACGGTGCCCTCATTGTGGTGGAAATGGTAGAAACGATATGTGCATAGGGGATGATCGTTAACACTATACACACAATAAAAGAGTAAGTTTTTAATGGTCGCTCACTCAGGCGGCCTTTTCTTTAAATGAAACTTGACATCATCATCCCGATTTTGTTCAACTGAAAGTTGACTACAAAATCAAGGACTCTCGATTTGCCAACATGGCAAATCGGAGCAATTTTTCCATAATATGAAAATAGACATTATAACCATATTTCCTAATTTGTTTGACGGCTTTCTTTCAGAGTCGTTGTTGGCGCGAGCGCAGAAGAAAAAATTGATAAAAATTAATACTCATAATTTAAGAAAATGGACTGATGACAAACACCAGACCGTGGACGGGCGGCCATATGGAGGAGGAGCCGGCATGATTTTAAAGATAGAGCCCATCTTTAAGGCTGTACAATCTTTAAAATCAGCAAATCACAAATCACAAAAAACAAATCACAAACAAAAGAATAGGGTGATTTTATTGTCGGCTAAAGGTAAAACATTTATACAAAAAGACGCTGGGAGATTGGCCAAGTATGACCAGATAATTTTTATTTGTGGTCGCTATGAAGGCGTTGACGAGAGGGTGGCTAAGTGTGTGGCTGATGAGGAAATATCAATCGGTAATTATGTGTTGTTTGGCGGGGAGATTCCGGCCATGGTAATCATGGAAGCCGTATCACGCCTACTCCCTGGTATCGTGGCAAAAGAAGAGTCAATAAAGAATGAGAGTTTCACTAAAGGTATTATTAAAGAGCACCCACATTATACCCGTCCGGAAGTATTTGTTTTGAACGGCAAAAAATTAAAAGTGCCTCCTGTTTTACTTTCCGGAAACCATAAGAAAATTGAGGAGTGGCGTGCCAAAAACTCCAAGTAATCAGAGTCTTGATTTTTAATGTTAGATGGAGTATAAATAGTACAGTTCTCTTGTACATTGAGGGGTCACTATGCAGGTTCTGTTATGGCTAAAATTGGCTGTTTGTTCGTTGCTTTTATTTTGGATAGTCAAATATTGGATTGAAATTAACAGAAAATATAAGGCAGATTTAGTAAGGAACTATAAACATGGTTGGCCTTATAGATTTGCAGGATGGAAGAACTTTAAAGCCATTATTGTTGACGGTATAAAAGCCGCAAGACAAGGAGATGATTCTCCTCGAATAATTCCACTAGCTACGGTTTCATATCCAAAGTGGGTTATTGAAAGAGCTGAAAAAGAGGGACCTTGCGATTGTTGCTTGTGTCAGGCCACGAATATGGTTTCTGGTTTAAAATAAAGATAGAAAAATAACCGCTGATGCGGTTTTTGTTTCCGTGACAAATTTGACCTTTTATTGCCAATTTCCATCAAACACTTAAGCAACCGGCGACAGAGAGTTTTGCGGGCTAAAGCACCGCACACTCCGAGAGAGGGGGTGTGCTTTTTTAAAATTAATAAATTTTTAAAAAGTGCACCCCGCAGCATGCATAGAGGTTGTGTGAGCTATGTTGATTTGACATTAAAATTGATTTGGAATAAAATAGATATTACTATGTAGTGACAATTAAAACTGAATACGAATTGTATAACCACGATTGTCCGGTTTGCTGGATAATCGTGGTTCTGCTATTAAATAGAACCAAAGAACTTTCCCAATTTTATATAGTTAACCAGCCCCGACGCATAATATGGTCGGGGCTCCGACCTCGCCTTGGGCGAGCGTCGGAGTGAATTCTCCCGCCTAAATTTTACGTAAGTAAAATTTAGGCGGGTTCTATTAAGAGAGTTTGATTCTGGCTCAGGATGAACGCTGGCGGCACGGATAAGTCATGCAAGTCGAACGGTCCCTCCCCACTTTTACCATTGAACATATCGGCAATTTTAAGCTTAAAATTGCCTGCTTAAACACAAAATATTTTTGTATAAAGTATTGCGTGTATTCGATAGTAAAAGTGGGGAGGGATAGTGGCGAACGAGTTAGTAACACCTTGGTACGTACTCCGAAGTCGGGCATAACCTCGCGAAAGCGAGACTAATTCCCGATGGTGCAGCAATGCTAAAGTAGCAATACGCTTCGGAAGCGGCCTAGGTCCTATCAGCTAGTTGGCGGGGTAAAAGCCCACCAAGGCTATGACGGGTAGGGGGTGTGAGAGCACGACCCTCAACGATGGAACTGAGAAACGGTCCATACACCTACGGGTGGCAGCAGACGAGAATATTCGACAATGGGCGAAAGCCTGATCGAGCGATGCCGCGTGCAGGAAGAAGGACTTCGGTCCGTAAACTGCTTTTGTCAGGGAAGAATTTTGACGGTACCTGAAGAATAAGGGGTTGCTAACTCTGTGCCAGCAGCAGCGGTAATACAGAGACCCCGAGCGTTATCCGGAATAACTGGGCGTAAAGAGTGAGTAGCCGGTTTTATTAGTCTGATGTTAAATCTCGAGGCTCAACTTCGAGACCGCGTCGGAAACGGTAAGACTAGAGTGGGTAAGAGGCAGACGGAACGTGCAGTGTAGGGGTGAAATCCATTGATATTGCACGGAACACCAAAAGCGAAAGCAGTCTGCTGGTGCTCTACTGACGGTCAATCACTAAAGCGTGGGGATCAAAAAGGATAAAACTTGTCCCCCTCTAAATTAGAGGGAAAAATCCGACCATATGCTGGAAACCCTGTGTATCTAGGGCTACTTATTTGGTATAATTAATTATGCTTATAAGTGAAAAAGCTTCTAGTGCAGACAACCAGCAGGAAACCCATCATGGGATGGGGATCCTCAGAGACTATACGTCGGATGCTATTGAATTTTCGTTAGAGCTTGCGACTCTTATCGCATTGCTTTATACAGATGGTGGTGTGTCAAAACACGGAGTAAGAAGTTGGAGAATATATTTTACTAATTCTTCTCAAGGGGCTATTAAACTTTTTGTTGATAGCATGGTAGCGGTATTCGGTATCGCCCCAGAGAGAATACAGGTAAAGAAACGATATATAATTCATTATCTTGCAAGGGTTACATCGAAAGAAATCGGAGATTATCTCATAAATACCTTCGGTACTTTCAGAACACTCAAGTTTGAGAATGGAAATCAGTCTCCGGCGAAATTGCCCCTCGATAAAATTATAAAACATAATTTTATTGCCGATTTTTTGAGAGTAGTGTTTAGTATGGATGGCTGTGTGAAGTTCTATTCAGCAAAGGAAGTCAATGGAAGATCTTCTTTGAGAAAGAATATATGTTTCGCATGCCATCATCCTAAATTAAGAGAGCAATATTGTTTTCTACTCAAAAAGTTAGGAATTAAGGTCACCAATGTATTAAGTGATAATGTAATAAGAATTCAAGGCGAAAAAGATGTTAAAATGTTTGCAGAAAAAGTTGGGTTTATCAAAGACATAGAAGTCACAAATCATTCAAAATATTGGGCAGGAAAGAAAAAGAATGATGTCATGAAGTTTATGCTTGAATCATATGATAATCCATCTTATTTTCTCAAACTACTTAATGTAAATCGATAGTAATGATATAGTCCGAACTGCATAGCGATATGCAGAAACGAACAGAAATGTTTCGTTCCGTAATTATATTACGCGTAACAAAATTGTAGATACCCTTGTAGTCCACGCCCTAAACAATACACACTAGCTATTGGGAGCATCGACCCTTCCAGTGGCGAAGCTAACGCGTTAAGTGTGTCGCCTGGGAAGTACGATCGCAAGATTAAAACTCAAAGAAATAGGCGGGAATTCGCACAAGCAGTGGATCATGTGGTTCAATTCGATACTGAGCGAGAAACCTCACCAGGGCTTGAAATCCAAGTGAAATCCCCCAGAAACGGGGGACCTCGCAAGACTCTTGGACAGGTGCTGCACGGCTGAACTATCGGCCGGCTAGAAAGTAATTTCTAGCAAAAAATAACCCACTCATAACGGTGGAGTCCGAGATATATTAATGTTAAAATTAATGTATGGATAATACCGTGGGAAGTCCCGATTAACATCGAGGATCCCGTAGAGACTCTGATTATACAGAGATAGTCAGGATGGCAACAAATATTAAATAAATTGCCATAACACGTGGGCTCCCTCCCCAGTTTTTGGACAAAGTAAAAACACCCACAGTGGAGGAAAGCTCCTAGGAAGCTCTCAACTCGCACTGCCTTTCAAGGGTGTTTAGTATCTTAAGTATACTCCTTTGATATTTATTTGTCAAGGGCCAAAAACTGGGGAGGGATGAAAGTATAGTCCGTACCATTAGGAATAGTGGATAAATACGGTCGTCAGCTCGTCATGTGAATGGTTTCCTTAAGTGGATTAACGAGCGCAACCCTTATCGTCTGTTATATTTGTCAGGCGAGACTGCTCGCGTAAGCGAGAGGAAGGTGAGGATGACGTCAAGTCAGCGTGGCCCTCTGATGCCCTGGGCTACACACATGATACAATGGATGTTACAATGGGTCGCCAAACCGCGAGGTGGAGCCAATCCCATCAAAAGCATCCTCAG
>Ga0209542_10006205_pt1 | contig 23355 bp, 30 predicted proteins | sample RifCSPhighO2_01_FD_184028 | JGI IMG/M metagenome (GOLD analysis project Ga0209542, IMG submission 184028) | Soil microbial communities from Rifle, Colorado - Rifle CSP2_plank highO2_0.1 (SPAdes) (version 2) | ecosystem: Environmental > Terrestrial > Deep subsurface > Rock core/Sediment ... | reverse complement strand
CACTGCTATCGCAAGGCAACAATAGTAGGTGTTGCCTTTGTACTATAACCGCGATAATTTAGCAACAGTGCATTGCAGACAATAAAAATTCCCCACTTGTTCGAAACGAGCCGATACGGTTATAATGTTTCCAATGATTTCTTTTGAACAACTTTACCAGCCTGACAAATACAGGGTTATTCTCGGCGAAGGAAAAAATGTCGGCTTTTGCACCGTTTGGAACGAACCGGAGCGCGCCATTAAGGAATATCCGGAATTGATGAAACGCTCCGCGATCATCGGCACTCTCTACAGCAGGCAGGGCGTTAATGTCATACTCCGCAATCTCGCTCTCAATCCGCAGATACGGAATTTGTATCTCTGGGTCAACGGCAATCTTTCCTGTAGCCCTTTCGGCGTTTCCGGGAAAGAAGTGATTTTAAAAATTTGGGAAAACGGCATCAATGACAACCGCGAAATTCCCGGAACTGATTTCAAGCTTGAAAAAGAAATAGACCACAACATAGTAAACTCAATAAGAAAAAACGTGGAACTGAAGCAAGTCGCCGACCCGGACCTGGGCGCCGCCATTAAGCAATTTCCGGATGAAAGTTCGGCTCCTTATATGGAGCCGGTTCGCTTCGCCGATGCCGTGCCCGAAGCCGTAGAAATTTTTCCGTCCGAAAAAGCCGGTTTCATGCTCCGCGGGAAAAAAGTGGTTGATGTCTGGCTTCGCGTTCTTGACCGTATTATGCGCTACGGCACCATCAAAGGCACGCAGTACGGAGCGCAGCAGCGCGAACTCATCGGCGTCACCTGGGTGATTGAAGACGAAGACCCCGACAATCCGAAAATGGATGTGGACTGGCCGGATAGCTTGAAAAAAGCGACCAGTTTAAACCAAGATGCCATTAATCACTATCGCTCCGTTTTTCTTTCTCCCGACGCGCCGGAAGGAGTCAGTTACACTTACGGCAACCGCATAATGCGCTATCCCGATTCCAAAGGGTACATCGACCAGATAGAAGAAGTTATTTTGAAAGAATTAAAATCTTCTCCTGATACGCGTCGCGGCATTGCCACGACGATGGTTCCATCAATAGACAAAGATTCAAAAGAACCGCCGTGCATTACGCAAATACAGGTTTTGCAAAATAACGGGAAACTGCATCTTTTGGTAACCGTTCGTAGCCACGACATTTTCAAAGCCGCCATGCCGAACGCCTTCGGTCTGCGCGCGCTTCAGGCAAGAATCGCCAAAGAGGCAGGATTTGAGATGGGGTATCTTCAAATAACATCTCAATCGGCGCATATATATGAATCGGACTGGGACGACGCCAAAAAACTTGTCCGCTGCGCCATATGGGAACGCGAACCGAGCATGGTTTTTGACCCGGTTACCGGCGCCGACCCGCGCGGGTTGTTTGTAATCAGCGCGAAAGACAATCTCATCAGCGCTTATTTCAAAACGCCGAGCGGAGACGACTTGCTCACGGTCAGCGGTAAAACCGCCCGTGAAGTAGGCCTGAAAATCGCTCATCTGGAACTTATCAGCCGCCCCGACCACTTGTTAGATATCGGCCATGAATTACAGAAGGCGGAAATCGCCATTTCGCAGGGAATTCCCTACACGCAGGACAGGCCGCTTCCATTCCCTGGAGACAATGTAAAAATTATCGGGGATGTATGTAATGATTGTTGACTTAAAAAATATTGCTATTTCCTTGTATGTCATTGCGAGCCGAAGGCGAAGCAATCTCAAGTTCAATTTGTCATTCTGAGCGAAGCGAAGAATCTTAGAGATTCCTCTTCCGCCTGCCGGCGGACTCGGAATGACATAGGGAGGCCAATGACGAATTAACAATTCCACTCGTAAGAATTTTTATCGTATTGCAAAAGTTTTTCCATATCGTCAAAACTGTTTTCGGAGCGAAGAACTACGCTGAATAATTTTCCTCCGCAGGGCGATTCCGTTATAATCGCCAAGTTTTGTACGGCGCGAGGCGTTTCTCCCGTCTTTCCGCCCAACACGCGGAACGGTATGTCCTGCCGTCCTAGTAGCTTGTCCGTACTGGTAATGTTCGCGATTAAATTCCCGTCGGCGTCGTTAAGCCGGAATTTTTCAAGCGAGGTTATGGAAATAATGTCCGGGTAATTTTCGTACATGTATTTAAGGAGTTTGTATATATCAAAGACTGTTGAATGGTTGATTGAGTCGTTTCCAGGCGCAGGGTCGAGTCCGATGGCATTTATAAATTGAGTGTCTGAAAGCCCGAGCTCTAAAGCCTTTTTATTCATTGAATCAAGAAATGCTTGTTTGCCGACTTGTTCTGCCATGGCGTCCGCAATTTCGTTGTGCGAAGCAATCAGCAAAGCACGCAAGGCGTCCGAAAATAAAAGCTTGTCCCCCGCTTTATATATCCCAGAAATTGCTTTGCTGTTTAAAGATTTCTCGGTAACGGTAATAATATCGTCCGACTTGTATATTCCGGAAGCCACCAAGGCCGTCATAAGTTTTGTAATGCTCGCGAGCGGAAGCTGCTTATCTTTATTTTTTTGGAACAATACTTGTTTCTTCCCGCCGCTCGCTACAAAAACAGAAATAAAAGAATCGGCGGAAAGAACCGGTTCTTTTGTATTTTTTTTGAGCGTAATCTCATTGCTTCCGTTTTCTTGTTCGGACGAAGCCCAAACATCATTGTGCCACCGCCAGTCGGCGCCCATTCCTCCGAAAACAAAAATCTTATCTTTATATGCCAAGGCTGAATGGTCTTCCCGTCCGAGCCACGACGGGTCTGTCTCGGTTTTTTGCCAATTTATTCCATCTTCCGTATACCAAATATCGTTTACCTTGTCGCCGTCATCCAAATTATTCAATCTGCCCACGGTCCACATCCTGTCATGAAATACAACAAGAGAATGTCCTTGCCGTTCCAACCACGGAGGGTTGGCGTTTACAAGTTCCCAATTCAACCCATCCGATGACGACCAAACATCTTTGAATGTCCGGCCTGAAAGATTCATTCCGCCGGTCAAAAAAATTTTTCCGTTGAACACGGTTGTCGCGTGGTCCCATCGGGCGCTCCACGGAATAGTCGTTGTTGATTGACGCCAATTAATGCCATCTTCCGAATACCAAACATCGTTTTTCGTTTCGTGTTCGTCGTAATTGACTCCGCCAAAGAGCCAAATTTTATCCTGAAAAACTTCCGCGGTCTGCCCTTCCCTGGCCAGCCACGCCGCTTCCGAAACTGCTTTCGTCCAGTTGATTCCGTCGTTCGACTGCCAGATATCGCTTTGGTAACCGGATATCGGACTCCAGCCCGCGAACATCCACAGCTTGTCCTTGAAGTAAACGACTGACATTGACCTTCTTGGAGGCCAGTCCGCTTTTTCTTTTTCTAGCTTCCAGTTCGCGCCGTCTTCCGTAGTCCATATATCATTAAAGTGCGGCGCTTCCCAGTAAATTACTTTATTTTCCGGCTGAACTTTTGCGTCTCCGTCCAGCCCGCCCATCGTCCAAATTTTATCCTGAAAAACGAAGCTTACTCCAGAGTCGCGGGCTTCCCATTCGGCCGATGAAGCTGCAAGTTTCCATGACAACAATTTGGGGTTGAATCGTTCGGGTTGTTGTTCGGTTGTCCGTAGTTTGGTTTGTTCTTCGGTAAACTGGTCTGTTTTTTGGGAATCAATGATAAAATGCAAAAAAATAAGCGAAACAAAAATTCCGGCAAAAAACGCCGCCGAAAAAATCAATAACGTGCGCTTGGAATAATTCATATAGTAATGACGATAACAAAAAAAATGCCGCTATGACAACACTGGAACATACCGCGCGCCAGCCGTAATTATTCCAAAAAGCTATCCCTTGGAAAAACTTTTGTGCTCGGAATTAACCAAAAAACTGTATATCTCGATCATCGCGAAAAGCAAACTTAGAACTACGGGCCCGAGGAGGAAGCCGGCCGGACCGAAAAATCCCAAACCGCCGATTACGGAAAGAAGAATGAGAAACGGATGAACCTTGATGCCCCTCTTCATCAACATAGGCCCTAAAATATTATCTATGAGGCCGATAGCAGTAATTCCCCAGATTAGAAGGCCGATTGCCTGATTGGTCGAACCGGTGGCGAAAAGATAAATAACCGCCGGAGTAACCACTGCCGCCGTCCCGACTCCGGGAATCAGCGCCGCGACCGCGGTAAAGCTTCCGAAAAGCGCCGGGTTTGGAACTCCGAACATCGTGAACCCGACCCAAGCCAGAGTTCCCTGAACCACCGCGACAACCAGCGAACCTCTTACGACCGAACTAACGGTCCCTTCCAGCTTGGCAAGTATTTCGTAATCGTTTTTGTCGGGCAACGGACTCAACGCGACAATCGCGCGCACGAGCCTCTGCCCGTCTTTGAGAAAGTAATAAAAAGCTATGAGACAGATAAAAAGGTCGAGCAACAGGCCGATTGTCACTTTGGCTATTCCGGCAAAAATAACTCCTATGTTTTGCGAGAGCCAGCTGAAGCCGGAATGCAGATATTCAGACAGATTAAAAGAATATCCTGGGAAGTAATGGGAAATTTGCGCGCTCATCGACGACAAAGTGGCGGAAATTCTTTCCGCGCCTCCGTTGTTAAGCTGGGCGGAAAAATCAACGGCTTCCTTGAAAACAGTGGTGCCGATAAAAACGAATGGAATAATAATAATCAAAACGGCCAGTACGAGAGTGATGAAAGACGCGGGGCCGCGGCGGCCTCCGAAAAATTTGGCCAAGCGCTCATTTAACGGATGGAATAGGAACGCCAGCGTTGCCGCGATAGACAAAGGAACAAGAAAAGGTAGAATAATTTGAAAACTCAAAAACAAAACCGCGAGGAACAGGACGGAGAAAAAATATATTTGGAACTTTTCCATTGATTGATTATAGCATTTAAGGGGGCTTTGTGTCTATTTCTTATTTTGTCTATAATAAACTCAATTGCAATGAAATTTTTGGCGCTGTTTTTATTTATTTCGCTTTCTTTTGTTTTCTTCAATTTCGTTGACCAAGCTCCGATTCTGACGAGTATTCATAACGCGCTAAACTTAAAAAATTACCTCGGCGGAATATTCTTCATAGCCAGCACCAGCGAGAAATATCTCAAAGATAAATATGCCGGCGTGGGAAACGGCGGCGCGCCGATAAAAATTCTTATCGTGCCCGGACACGAAAGCTCTTCGGTCGGCGCGCAATTCAAAAATGTAAAAGAGGCGGCTCTTACAGCCGAACTCGGAGAATATCTCTTCGGATTTTTTGGCGGGAATAAGAAATTTGAAGCGGTTCTTTCGCGCGACAAAGACGGGTATTCGCCGGAATTTTCTTCGTATTTCGAAAAAGAACGTTCGTCAATAGAGAGTTTTATGAAAACGTACCGCCTGTATATGAAAACCGCCGTTGACGCCGGGCTGGTTAACAGCAATCAAATTGTCGCGCACAACGAAGCCTCGCCTAACGGAGCGATAAAACTCTATGGAATCAACAAATGGGCGAATGAAAACGATGTAGATATCGTTATTCATATACACTTTAACGACCACCCCGGCCATCCGGTAAACCAACCGGGAAAATATTCGGGGTTTGCGATTTACATTCCTGAAAAACAATATTCCAATTCGCTTGCAAGCGCGGCCATCGCGCAAAAGATTTTCGCTCGGCTTAACGCGTACGCCGCGCCGAGCGATATGCCTCTGGAATCTTCGGGCATTGTGGAAGAACAGGAACTTATCGCGGTCGGCTCAAATAACGCCCTTAACCCCGCCGGCATGCTCATCGAGTACGACTACATATATGAGCCGCAATTCCTCTATCCCAAAACACGAGAAGCAACGCTCAAAGAACTCGCGTTCCAAACGTATTCCGGAATAAAAGATTTCTTTGAAAACATTTCAGCGGGCACCACGAAATTTACAGAAACAACTCTACTGCCTCATCAATGGAACAGCGATATGGAAGAAGGACTTGTCGGTAGCGCCGATGTTCTTTCACTCCAGGCGGCGCTCGCGCGTGAAGGCGACTATCCCCCTCCGGGTTTTACGAAAAACAATTGCCCGATTACAGGAAATTTCAAAAAATGCACAGTGGCGGCGGTAAAAAAGTTTCAGCAAAAATACGGCATTGAACCGACTGGGTATGTCGGCGAAAAAACGAGAAAATTATTAAACGATGGAAATTTATAATCAATTCTGCCCGCCAAAATTTTGAACCGCTTTTTCAACTCTTCGCGCGCAATAATCAGGCCTTTCTATTATATTTTTCTCCGTAAGACGGATAACGCGCCAGCCAAGATGTTTGAGAAACTTGTCTTTTTTCTTGTCTTTGGCGGTTTGCGTCCTCCCGGAATGGGCCTTGCGATTGTCGCACTCAACGGCGATTTGCCCATCTCTGCAAAACACCGCTATATCAATACGATACCGTTTGCCCTCTTTCTTGTGGTGAGTAGGTCGAACCATTGAAATAGAATGTTCGGTTATAAATTTTATGCCAAGCTGCTTTAGGCGCTTTTCCATTATTTGCTCCGTTTTAGGAACTCCGTAGAGCTCCAAAATATCTTTTGCCGAAAGCAATTTTTTCAAACTGGTAAACCCGAAAGAAACTCTGCGCGGTATTATATTTTTTATTGGGCGGGGAAGTTTTTTAATTCGCCGAAATGTAATTTTAGTATAATCATCGTGGGCGCGGGGGTGATTTTTTTCTTTCGGCAGAAGCTCAATTCTTTTTACTTTTTCCTGCTTCGCGACTCGGGCGTAATACATTATACGTTTGCCATTTTTTCCGAAAATCGCCGGCTGATAAAAAGCAATATATTTGAATTGCCGCTTTGGCATAAAAACGGCGGGGATGCGATACCAATGGTCCCGAAACAAAATACGGAGATCGTTTTTGCTCTTCAGTACTCCCACCAAAACCGTTTTATCCTCTGGAATTGTGGCTTTTCTTTTCATCTATTTTTAATCTTATGTCTCGCGTCTCGCCTCCAACCATTTTTACTATTTTATCATATTGTTCGCTCGCCGCCCCCTAAACGACATTCTGACATTCTGCTCGCCTCGCTGACGCTATGGCGTAGCGGGCAGAATGTCAGAATGTCATAATTGTGCGGATTAACTAATCTTCTCGCCGCTTTTTCTAAATTCCCTCAAACTAAATCTTCTAACCGCGTAAATCTTCCTTTCTCAAATCGCGCTTGGTCTATTCTCTTATAAGATCACACTTTACCGGTTAGTTTGGGCACTTTCTTCCAATTTTTTTCAATGCGCCGCCCCATCCAGAGGCGGGCAGACGCCTGGCGTATTGACTTAACACAAACGAACTCTACAACATACATACCAACAAACTCCAGTTTGTTGGTATGTTGTTTGTGTGGTGGAAAATGGGGACAGGCAGCGTTTTTCGGGATATTTTGTCGCATAGTTTATACCGCATTCCTGCTTATTTAACTGTGCCTGTCCCCGTTACTACGGGGAGGTATTTATATAAAGTAAATCTCGTTACAAAGTAAATAGTAGCCGTTATCCGCTACGCTAGTAGCATCACCGAAATACTGGCTTATGCCAATACACGCTACCGCTGTCCCGGGATTCTGTGACAAGAGCTCTCGATAATCTGTGGCGTTATGAGAATCAGAGATAATTTTAATTCTCATGTCGTCGAATTCGAGATAGTCATCTCCTTCCATTTCCGAGAAAGAAATGTCGGCCACAGGAAATGAGAAGTAGAATAGAGATTCTATTTTAGAGAAATCTAAGCCACGTGAACAAAATATCTTTCTCGAACGCTTAACTACGAAGTTCGGCAGATACTTTTGAAGATCAAACCAGGGCGGCAAATCCTGTCTGAACATATCGATTATTTCAGGCGTGGACTCGCCAGACACATTTACGAGGCGCATTTTGTCTCTGCGTACCGTTAGGTCCTCGAGGCGCGCTTCCCTTGGATAATGTTCAGATGCATCCTTCAAACCTGTTGAAACAACGCCCTCCTGTAGTTCTGCTATTTCGAGCATTTGAGCTACGCCTACTTGGCCCCGTCGCGGATATGTGGAATTTCTAGTTTTGTCTGAGAGTAGATATAGTCGCTTTCTGCCGACGTATTTCCCTTTCCTAAAGAGAGCGCCGGCGACGCAGATGTGGTCGTCTCCGTATTTTGTCGTTTCAGTAACTAAGAATCGGTGCATATCAAAAAAGCGCTTTTTGATTGACCTTAAGATCTTCTAAATGTGTCACGCGCACTTCAGGAGATCCAGATAGCCAATCCTTTTCCAGCAAGAAATACCGATGACAGTGCCGTGGATTTGTCTCAGAACAAAAGAAACAAATGTTTTTGTTCGGATACCGCTGAAACAAGTCTTGTAAATACTCAATGGCTGTTTGCTTCTTCTTTGAATCGATATATTCATTAAGGAATGCGCCTGTTATCCAATACTTTCTTTTTTCGTCGTTTGAAAATTCTTCCAGATTTGAAAATAATTTCTTGTTCAGATCTAAGTTAATTAAGGAAAATAGTCTATTGGCCGACATGTCCTTGTTTACCCCTCTGTTCTTTATGTATTCCAAAAGATCATTGTGGAACCTAGCGCTACCGCCGAGTGATTCCCCCGCAAATAGATAACGCTTTTGGAAAACGCTCTCTAAATTGACCTTATTAAAATGCGGATAGTACTGACTTTGTGGTCGTAAACGTATGTCGACAAGTAGGTCAATTTTCGCTGAATCCACATCCGCCTTAAAGCTCTCAAGGGTACGAGCGCCATGCCCGTACGTATAGACAGTTTTCATGTCTATTATGTTGGTGTGCTTGGATTCCATAGAGGTCGTGCAAAAGCATGATAGCACTTTTGGCTACCGTTGAGCACCCTAGCTTACATCTCGGGCTTTGCAAATTGCCTCGCCCTCATCCACACCATCGTCAAGCTCGCCTGCCTGTGCGTTGCACGCAGACAGGTCTAGATTAATGCCCTCGCTTTCCAATTTTTCTCTTTTGCCCGCCGTAGCTTTATGCGAAGGCTGGGTTATTTCTTCTTGTTGCTCTTTTTCTTCGTCCATTGTTATTCCCAATGCGCCACCCGTATGGCGTATTCACAACATTCTAACATTCTATAGAATGTTAGAATGTTGTCATGAAGGTGATAAATGATTCGCCGTACGGCGATAGAGAATGCACTACTTGACGGCCTTGGTATTTTTTATTCAGGAGTCCGGCTAGGACAAGGCGCCGTGTGTGCTGGGAAATATTCTTAAAATCGGCGCCAAGGGTTTCCGTAAGTCCCTCGACGGTAATTCCTTCGTTTTTTTTCACCGCCAAGAGAATCGCGACGCGCCAGTGATTCGCCACGCCCTTGAAATATCGCTCCAATTGTCTAGGTGTTTTCATACTATCTCCATTTTGCTTTTTTCCATTGTATCACATTGCGGATAACACTCCAACATTCTATAGAATGTTGGAGTGTTATAAATACGCGTGGCGGCGTGCGTGTTTATTAGTTAATCGCTTTCTTTATAAACTACCCCGCGGCCTGTGTTGCCGATTTGGGCCACTTTTCCCTCTTTTTCCAGTTCGCTCATGTATTTGACTACGGTTCTGCTCGCAATGCCCAGCGCCGCGCGGATCTCGGCGTTTCCCCATTCTCCCTTTCTTAAAGGGAGAGGACCGCTTTTTTTGTTCAACTAAGATTTTTTCCATACTCTCCCAATTTTCTTGTTGGCCTGCCATTGAACAATTCTATGGAATTGTACCTTACTTGTTGAACCTACTACATATAAACCTAACAGAGGTGATGGTGTCCGATAATTATCAAATAATGTCTAGCATATCATTGAACAATTCCATAGAATTGTTCAATGATATGCTCTCCTAATTTTCCTGCCCCGTAGTGAACGCTTTGCGTTTTACTACCAGGGTTTGTCGGCCAGTTAGTCATTTCCTTTCTGTTTTAAACTCTGCCAACGTTGTGGTTTTAATCAAACTGCCGCGATAAACTTTTCTTCGATAGTAAATCGCAACAATTAGAGAAATTATAAAGACTATCGAGGCGGCTATCGCAGTCCAAAGCAACTGATCACTTTTTGGGTCAGTAGTAAAATAAGCCGTCCAAAATCCGACCGCTATTGTTGCTAAAAGAGATGCGGACCATGTAAAAATTTCATAATGGCGCAATTCATCAGCTTGCACCAATTCAATGCTGATCTTATCAGGAAAATGAACCTCGACGACCGTATCCTTTTTCGCCCCTACTTCTTTTGATACTGATTCTGATTTATTAGGCATGCCTTTACTTCGAAAATTGGCTCAAAAATTCTTTGATGAGTTGTCTGTTTTCATTCACCTGTTCGCCCTTGAAATAAAGCTCAATAAAATCGATTGTCGTTTTTGCCTTCTGATATGCGTAAATCATTCGTAAAGACGCGCCCCGCAAGTATCTGCAAAAAAGGCGCGCCTTCAATATCTTTACTTCCTCTTGGCTATGCAGGATCACGAAATGTTTCCCACTTCCCAGCGGAAGCTCGGAGACGACTTTCTTAAATTCTAACAGGTCGTCCGGAAGAGATTTATACTTTTTTGACAATCGCTTGAAGTTTTTCGCGAATTCATCGGTTTCATTAAAGTTCATCGTCGTAATTTCTTACCGAGTGCTCCGAATCGCGGTAAAACACACTCTCGTAACTGATTATTTCTCCCGACTTATGGACTTTCCACGGCACATCATTGTGTGAGTAGTCAGAAAGCTCATTGGCATTTTTATCAGACAAACGAGCCAAAACCTCATCAATGTGCTTAATCTCTTGCGCAGAAAGAGATTTTAAGTCAGGCTCCCTGCGAGGCAGATACTTTTTTTGTTCGTATTGAAAATAGCTGCTTTTGACGCGCTCAATCTCTTTTTTCCCTTCCATATTTTCGACAATTTTTTTGAACTCTACCGGAGTCGGTCCGTAATGATTTTTAATATAATGCGCGCCAGTTAGTTGCTCCTCAAATTTTTCGTAGAAATCAAAATCAATGAAATATAAGAGTTTATAGAGTGCGGTTTCGCCAATGTTTGGTTTTGCGCCTACTTTACTTAACACATACAAAAGAACTTCCTTGAATTTTTTTACGTTTGCGCGAGGCATGACAATGCGAATATCACTCTCTTTTTCATTCTGTGTGTCGGATTCAAGAACAACTTCCTGCGTGGCAGAAACATTATTTTCCAAAAAACTTTCTAAGCTCAAACTAAAAATACTGGCAAGTTTTTTTGCCTCCGGCACAGTGATGTCTCGTTTTCCATTCTCAATTTGTATATAAGTAGGGCGGGAAACCCCGAGCTTCTCTGCAAGGTATTCTTGAGAGAATTTATTCTGTTCGCGTAGCTCCTTTATTTTTTTGTATAGATTCTTAGCCATGTGTTTATAGCACCATATTACTCCTGTAAAGAAAACTTGTCAAGTGGATAAGTAAAAATCCTTGACATCAGATAAAGAGCGGTTTAATATGGATATATAAAGGTCATTTTATTAAAAATTAAGATGAAAGATGAAAAAGCATGCCTAAAACAAAGATCACGGAGGTCATTGATGGTGACACTATCAAAGGCCCCAGAAAGACATTCATCCGATTAGCTGGCGTCGATGCCCCAGAAATGGGCACGAAAGGTGGTGCGGCCGCCAAGAATGAGCTAAAAGACATGGTTCTGGGCAAGACGGTCTCTTATACCGAGGACGCAATATCTTATGGCAGGATCGTCGGAGAAGTAAAGCTCGGAAGCAAATCTGTGAATAGAGAGATGAAGAAATTCGTCAAGAAAATATAGGTCAGAAGAATGGTTCGGTACCAATCGAGCAACTCACCTCATGAATGGCAACTTCCAATAATGACGAAAGTGGCTGAATGGAGAGGTTAAGTCAAAGATTGTTCGTGATACATCTCCTGATTCCATCCCTAGGCCCGTCAATAAAAGACGGGTCTTAAAATTTATTCTTCAACAATCTTAATCTCCTCCGGGGTGAGGCCGTAGAGTTTATAAACTAACTGGTCAATTTGTTTTTCGTAGGCAAGAAATTCAAAAATGGTCATAAAGATATATTAGATAATGTGTTTAAAATCTTCTTTTTTAAATTTCGTTCCCGAAATAAATTGCTTGCGCAACACAAGCATACTTTCTGCTATTTTTAACTTTTTTTCAATCATTTCTTGAGTATCCGTAGGTCTATCCGATGTCATAATATCCAAAATGTTATTTATTCCATAAATAACATTATCTGGAGCATGCAACATTATACATTAAAGAAGTTCTGCGAGTTCTTCTTGCTCGTCCTCGTCAAATTCGTCAGGATCAAGCCCTGCATCCTCTATCTTTTCTTTTACTTCTTTTTGCTTGCCCCGTAGCTCCGCCGAAGGCAGATGGTATCGGGGCCGCTCTTTTTCTTCGTCCATTATTCTATTTTTTTAATACGCCACCCGCGTGGCGCATTGACGACATACCAACAAACTCAAGTTTGTTGGTATGTTATTTTAGGCGATAGGTAACGGCATGGCCGATTTTTCCGACCTGCTTCACTTTCCCCTCTTTTTCCAGTTCGTCCAAATAGCGCACGGCTGTGCGGCTGGATACGCCGAGCGTCTTGCGGATTTCAGCATTTCCCCATTCTCCCTTTGTAAAGGGAGCACCCGAAGGGGAAGGGATTTCGTTTCCACCAAGCAACGTCATTATCCTTTGTTTACGCTCCTCCTTCTGCGAAGCCGTTTCAACTGCCGATTTACAGATACCGACAAATTCTTCTTTTGCGCTCGTCCCATGCTTCCCAGCCTCCCGCCGGGCATAGAAAATCAAAACGAGAAACAAAACAACGATTACGAGAAAAATAGTTTCGGTCATAGGTTAATTATTATTATATCCAAATTCGCGGCTCAAGAGCGTATTTTTCCACCAAGCCTCCCTGTTGATGATCACCGCGTCATCAACTTTTGATTTGTAAATATCGAGAATAGAATACTGAAAATTATTCTTGATGTACTCAAAACCAAGCTTTTTAAAATCCATATTGCCACCGTGACCATTTTTGATATAATTTTGCCAACGCCCAAGAAGCATGGTTTCACCATACGCTGAACCGACATACTGCTTACCATTCTTCTTGTCAGTGATAAGATAAATTCCTTTTTGGTTCTGTAAAGCGGTCTTCCAACTTTCTTTGTTAATGTTGCGGTTAAGTTCATTCCACGATAAGCATACATTTTCATATCCCGGAAATATATCATCATCAAACACATCGGGCAAAACTTTCTCAACCACTAAGTCCTGCATAATACTTTCTGCTCTGCGGATAAGGTTCTGTGATTTATTGTGGTATCGCACGACCACGCGACCTAAGTATTTATCATAATCCTTCTCTAGAGTTTCATATTCATAACCGACACCGTTTAGAACATTTAAATCCTTTGTAACTTTGCTGACATTGAACAGTAACCAATGATTTTTTTCTATCTTCGCAAGACCAACGACGATATCGCCTTCATGATACGACCGCTTCCCTTTGTAGTTCCAAAACAATCCCCCCATGAGAGCTTCTTTGTCTTTCTCTTGGAAAAACTCGATAAAGTCATTATTCCTACCACCAGTTTCACTGCGACCCGCATAAAGAAGTAAGCGAATCTTTATGTTTTTTAGATTTTCAAACCTGAGCAAATCGTTGAGTATTATTTTATTTGTTCCCATGTATTTACATTAAATTACTATTAAACGCTTTGGATAGGATGGATTGCTCTAAAGAAGTGAAATCAGAAGCGGTGGATTTTTGATACTCCCGTAGGTTTTTGATTTTTTCAGAGAGCGAATCCATCCTCGCCACGATTTTTTTCTGTTCGGCAACCGGCGGCAGCGGGATTTTGAATTTTTTGACCAAATTCATGTTTGCTCTCGGCATTCTTGATCCGGTAGTAGTCGCCATAATATTGTCAACCGTCTCGTTGTGTCGCAACCAAACCGCAAGCCATTCGCGAGTGAGAAATCTTGTATCCGGTCGAAGTGGTAAAAATTCGGTAGTGCAGTGTCCTTCAAAATCAGGTACTAAAAACTTATTGAGGTACGGCCTTAACTTACCATACAAAACATGGTCGGGGGTGAAATAGGATGTAGTGCTTCTCACGGCTCGCTTTTCTTTACTACCAATAAATTTCCCTGTACCGCTTTCAATATCCTCCATGCCGACATAGGGCAAAGATTTCGTATTCTTTTTTGCCTCAATATTCACAACCTCTCCCAACTCTTTTTCTTCCCACTGCGCCTCGCCGTAGTTTTTAACGGAGGCGGGCTTACCGGACATACCAACATTCTCAAGTTTGTTGGTATGTTGTTTGTGTGGTGTGGTGGGTTGGGTGAAGATGCGGTGGAGTTCGGCGGGGAGGAGGTTTTGGGCGGCTTCTTGGGCTTCGGCGCGCAAACGCTTGACCTCCTTAATCTTCCCCAGCAACCCCTCCAACCTCGCCACAATTTTCTTTTGCTCGGCGAGGGGCGGGAGAGGGATTTTAAGTTCGTAGATTCTGTTTCGATTTATACCAGGCTTAACTCCCACTGCAAATTGCTGTAAATGCAAACTTTTGAACAAATGAAAAAGATAATCAGTATTAATCTTATCATTGCCTAAAACATAATAAGTAACATCGGACGGCCAGAATTTTCCAGACACCCTCGTTACTTCTCCCGCAGAACCTTTGCGACCGACAATTACCGCGTCACTGTCAATAAGAAATTTATCCGAATAATCAAGAATGCCATTTGCTCCATAAACTGGATACTTTCCATCCAGTTTTCGATCGTGCTTCGAAATACCCTTGCCATAATGCAATTCGATAATTTCTCCGAGTTTTCTGCGCCCCGTAGTGAGCTTTGCTCTACTACTGGGGTTTGTTGGGTAAGGCATGTTAAGTAAATTTAGCAATAACCCTTTCAGCTTCCGATAATCCTCTGCCAAACAAAGTCCACTTACCATCTGATAACTGATGTATGAGATCATTACTATCCATGTACTTTAAGTTTTTACTGAGATGATTTTTATTCCTTATTTTTCTTTTCGTCCCTTCAAATAATTCATCTTCAGATAAACCAACTGGCGCAGAATAAAGAAGCAATAACATGCGTTGAGGTCCGAGAAGTTTTGGATTTGTTGTTCGTAAAATACCACCGACTTCTTGAACAAGCGGTACTTTTCTTGTAAATAATAGCCGAATAGAATTCTCAGCATCAGATACACCGCTTTCTTTTAATATCTCGATTAGAATCCAGTTGCTTATGTTAAAAATTAAGTAGGCATCAATAAGTTGTGGATCAATAGCTTTCAAATGCACACCCTTTTTTCGGGAGCGAAAATCATAAATTGAACGACTTAAACGTGCCGCATGAATCCTTAAACCTTCAAAACTATTAGCTTTCTCCAATTTTTGAATACAGCCATCAATATCAAACTTTTTCCCAAGTGGCGTGTGGGTACCCAACACAAAATGTTCTGCTACTCGCAGTGCAGATTCAACAAATAAACCCGTATTTTGCAAAAGATCTACGGGTTTCTGGGCAACAAACTCTTCAGAGATTTTTTGGAAGCTAAAAAATAAATTGTCGACGAGCTTATCGTCGCCAATTTTGTTTTTCAATTCCTTTTTGACAGTATCTAGCATGGCGGCGATTAATTCTCATTCCGATTAAGTATTTCTTCAAATCTCTTCGCACCTTTCCTGTTGAAACGATATGGCGTTGATTGTCCCTTCTTCCTCACAGACCCACTCTCAAGATATTTCCTTAACCCACCTGTAATTTTATTTGATACATTTCCCGCTGTTATTTTAGTTCCAAGCCCAGATGTTATCTTTTCTATATCTCCGGTAGTTAGCCAAGCATTCTTAAAATATTTATGTGAAATATAGAAACAAAGCAGAATCTTCCCCTCCATATCTGCCTTGTCAAGAACCTTACTTTGTATCTCCTCACTTTCGTTACACTCGCCAATTTTATTAACCATTGCCAAAATTAAAGCATCGGATTCCTTGTTGTCGGTTGTCCCAGAAGTTACCTCCTTTTTCGCTAGTGCCGAATGAAATTCAAGAACACGAATTCTTTTTTCGTGATCCTGTAATATTTTATTGATTTCTTTGATGTCTTTCATATTTTGAATTAAACATAATATTTATATACCTTCCCGTCCTTTTTCCTTTGTATTTGGCCCCTCCTCAATAGATACAGTAAATTAACCCTAATATCTTCAGATTTAATATTATATCCGAATCTATCCTTAAGCTCTTTTCTGAATTCCTCTGCGCCTTTAGGTTTTTTATCCACTACTTTAAGGATTTTTTCAGCAACGCTTGTTTTTTGTATTTTCTTCCCCATAGATTTTTGGCTTTACTTTTTAAAATATTTATACGGTCCCTTATCAGGTTTTGTTCTATCAAGTAAGTCTTTGGTAATAAGAAGTTTTAATGGAGCCATAAGAGATGTAGTCGGTTTATTTATTGTCCTGTCTTTTAATTTTTTTTGCAGATTAGATATCGTTTTCGGCTCATCAAAAAATCCTTCTTCTATGAGCTCGTAAGTTTTTTCGGTAAGTCCGGAAAATTTATGCACACCGCTACTAATTTTAAGCTTTTTACTACGATGTGATGCTTCGGTTTGAATTTTTAATGTTTTCTTCAATTCAACTAAAAGTATTTCCATCTGCTCTATAATTTGCTTATTTGTCATCTTAGACATGGTATTTGTTTATTAGTTTAATATCGTTTTCATTATAATCGTCTGCGGTATTTTGTCAATAGGTCTTGAACTGCTTTAATTTTAGAGGGAATATCAGCCATCCATCACTTCCCATTATAGAGAACAGGATATTAGAAGTCAAGAAGTTAAAGAATCAGAAGCAAAAAATGCCTTATTTTATGCACTTTTTGAGGCATAATTTGATAGATTTAATAGATAAATACTCATAAATCATGCTTTATCTCAGCCACTATTTTGCCGATCTCGTTTTCTTTTTCTGTTATATCAGTTAAAAGTTCCTCCGGGGATTTGTGGACAACACTGGCTTTGCCGTTCGGGTTTTTGAAATCAAGGTTGTAGTTTCGCTCTTGGATTTGTTTGATTGAGATTTTCCAGGCATGTCCGTTTGCTTTGCGGTTGCTCCACCATTTTTTGACAGGCAGAAATTCTTCGTGGGTGATGCCACGGTTTTTGGTGTATTGTTTTACACCTTCGGGGAGCGGGAGTTGGTAGTACCAGATTTCTTTGGTTGGTTCGCCTTTGGTAAAGAAAATCAAATTCGTATTCACTCCGGCGTAGGGGTTAAAGACGCCTTGGGGCAGGCGGACGATGGTGTGGACATTGCATTCTTCAAGGAGTTTTTTCTTGATGGCGGTTTTGACGCCCTCGCCGAAAAGCGAGCCGTCGGGAAGCACGATGCCGGCGCGGCCGTTGGGCTTTAAAAGATGAATAAACAGCACTAAAAAGAGGTCGGCGGTTTCGCGGGTGCGAAATTCAGCCGGAAAGTTTTTCTCTATGCCATCTTTGACATCGGCTCCAAATGGCGGATTTGCCACAATCACATCAACGCGATCTTTTGGTCCATATTCCCGCAATGGTTGAGAAAGCATATCGCCATGGCGCAAATGCTTTGGCGTGTCCACGCCATGCAAAATCATATTTGTCGTAGCTAATAAATATGGCAGCGACTTGAGTTCTACCCCTTGAATTTGGCTTTGGAGTTTCTTTTCGTCGGCCGCGGTCTTTACTTCTTGTCTGCGAATGTATTCCAGCGTGTCAATCAAAAATCCGCCGGTGCCGCAGGCCGGATCCAGCACCTTTTCGCCAAGTTTAGGAGAAACCATTTCCACCACAAAGCGCGTCAAGGGGCGCGGCGTGTAATACTCGCCCGCGTTGCCCGCGCTTTGAAGTTCTTTGAGCAGATGTTCATAGAGATCGTTGAAGGCGTGGCGGTCATCGGCTTTGTTAAAGTCAATTTCGTTTATTTTGTTAATCACTTGCCGGATAAGCGTGCCTGACTTCATATAGTTGTAGCTGTCGGCAAAAACCTCACGAACGATAAAGGCGCGCGGGTCTTCGCTTTCATCAAATGACAAATCCTTAAGCCGTTTGAAAAGCTTGTTGTTGACGAATTCCAAAAGTCCGTCGCCGGTTAGGCCTTCCGGGTCGGTAGCCCAGTTGCGCCAGCGAAGTTCCCCGGGCAGGGGCGATTTGTATTTAGGATTGATAAGCTCGCGCTCACGCTCCTGATCGTCAAAAATTTTTAGGAATAGCATCCAGACGAGCTGGGAGAGCCGTTGGGCGTCGCCGTCCACGCCCGCGTCTTTGCGCATGATGTCCTGGATGTTTTTGATGACTGATTGGATGTTAGACATAGATTTACTATTTCACCGCGTAATTTTGTGCGGCAAAAACATACTGTTCAATAAAGATGTTTTTGAACGGCATAATTGAATTAACCTCGTAAAAAACGAGAGTAGCTTCGCGGTAATCTTTTTCTTCAACGCTCCGATACGAAAGCGGAGCGCAGTCGCGCGCGAGAAGCAGAGCATTTGCCATAATACGCGCAGTTCGTTTATTGCCGTCTTCAAACGGCTGGACATAGCTTATGCCGATAAGAGCTAGAAGCGCCTTGGCATATGGCGTGTTTGCTTTTGATATTGCAGCCGCAAGCGCTTCCACCGCTTCCCTAATCTGGTGAATATTATCAAGCGGCCGATATTTGGAACCGGTTACGCCGATCGGTTTTTGGCGCAAACCCGTGCCGACATGTAGGCCTTTCACTATGATACTGTGCAGTTGTTCCATGTTGGCGCGCGTAAGGGTTAGAAATTCTTTTTTATTATTATGAACAAACTCAAACGCCTCCTTGTGGTTAAGGATCATCCGTGCTTCTTTTTTGTCATGGCCGGGCGCTTCTTTGTGCTCCAGAATAAGTTTTTCCGTATCTAAGAGCGTATAGGTATTCCCCTCGATCTTTGACGACTTCCACGAGAGTTCTATGATTAGCCGCTCCAATTCTTTTTTCTCAATTGCGTGGGGCAAATCGGTAGTCCGCCCATGATACTCACCGGTTACCTCTTCAAGCGTTGCGAGTTCGGCAGTGGTAAAAATATCTTGAGGAAATGATGGTAACAGATCAAAGTTAAAACTCGCAAGCCCATAGCGCTTATCAGGCTCCATAGCGTTATAACTGCCTGCGTCTACTTTACTGAAAATACGCCCCAAAACACTCACGCTGTATGCGCGCGATCTGCCACTGCCTGAAGCAGTCAGGAGTCCCGACATCATCATGCGGGACAGTTCCCGTTTAATGGTTACCAGTGATATTTCTTCGCCCTCTTTGGACAAACGATCGTGAACCTCTGAAGAGCTCAAGAGGTTATTTTGCAGAAACAATCCTAGTATTTTTTGCTGTTTTTGGCTAATCTCAAGCATAATCGTATCATTTATATACGATAATCGTATCAAGGTGATACGATTATGTCAATATTACGCCACAGCGTAGAGAGCGGTTTGCAGTTCTCTGATCGCCTGAACATATCCTTCTCGACCACCAAAAAGACCGACAATTTCACTTGGTGTGCCGAATTCATCAAGAGGAGGAACTTTTAAGTCCCCGATGTCGTCAATGGCAGTAATGCCTTGGTCGGCGTATTTGGCGAGAAGCGCGTCAATAACCTCGCGCGCCTTGCCTTCATATTTGGCAAAATAATCTCTTTTGCGCGCGATTTGCGCCCGCTCGTTGCGGGTAAGCGGCTTTTTGCCCCAAGCCACATGACAGATAAGGTCAAAAGCGTCTAAATCCCGGCCGACTTCGGAGGAAAGTTCGGCAAAAAATACACCGCGTTCCTCAAGCTCTTTCAGGATTGCGTCTTTCTGCTCGGCTTTGGTCCAGGCGGTTAAGAAGTCATTGAGCGAAGCATAGCTTTGCAGAATGTTGCGCTTGGTGTAATCCTTGAGCGATTCGGTAATGAGTTTGCCGCGCTCGTCCATATACTGCACGCGCTCGTTAATGACTTTGACTTCCACGCCCAAAGGATAATATTTTTTCGGCTCGTCGCGAACTATGCTTTCTCCTGTTTCCGGCAGACCGTATGCAATCATGAGTTTCTCCTCGGCGCCAATTTCTGTTTCGCCATCTTTTTCTTCAGGCGGCATAATCGGCCCTTTTTCCGTGGCTTTGAAAATTACCACCGGATCGCCGTCAAATTTCGGGTCGGCAAAAAGTTCTGTCGCGCCCCGAAAGTCCATAATGGTGAAAAACATTTTGCCATAATCCTCGCGTACGCGCGTGCCCCGGCCGATAATTTGCTTGAATTCAATGATTGAGTTGATGTTTTGGTCAATGACAATCAGCTTGACGGTCTGGGTATCCACGCCCGTGGTGAGAAGTTTTGAAGTAGTGGCGATAACGGGATATGGACTTTCCGGGTCAATAAACTTGCCTAGGTCACGAGCGCCATGTTCACTGTCTCCGGTGATACGAACGACATAGTTTGGATGCTCACTTACAAGGTCAGCGTTTTCATTTACCAACTCCCGGCGCATGCGGTCGGCGTGTTCTATGTCTACGCAAAATACTATGGTTTTTTGCATTCTGTCAGTGGTTTTCAAATATTCGGTAATCTTTTGTGCCACGACTTTTGAGCGTTCTTCCAGCACAAGTTTGCGGTCAAAATCGCTCTGGCCGAAAACCTGGTCAGGCAAAGGATTGCCATATTTATCAATCTCACCGACTGTCGGACGATACCCTTCTGCATCCCGATCCAGGGTAACGCGAATGACTTTATAGGGTGCAAGAAAGCCATCTTCAATGCCTTGCCGTAATGAATAGGTATAAATTGACTCGCCAAAATAGGTTTGCGTTGAAATGTCGGCAGTTTCTTTCGGAGTGGCGGTTAAACCGATCTGTGTTGCGCTTTTATAATAATCAAGAATTTCCCGCCAAGAGGCATCTTCACGCGCCGCGCCGCGATGACACTCATCAACGATGACTAAATCAAAAAAGTCCGGCGAAAACTGCTTAAAGATGTTTTTCTCTTCTTCCATGCCGGTTAGTCCTTGATACAGGCCGAGATACACTTCGTAGGCCTTATCAACTTGGCGATGTTGAATTTTAGTCATCTTGTCGCCAAAATGCCGGAAGTCATTCATAATCGGCTGGTCGGCCAAAATGTTACGGTCCACCAGAAAGAGAATCCGCTTTTTTACTCCGGCTTTCCACAAACGCCAAATGATTTGAAAAGCGGCGTAGGTTTTGCCGGTGCCGGTGGCCATCACCAAAAGCAGACGGTTTTTGCCTTTGACGATTTCTTCGGTAGCGCGGTTAATCGCAACCTGCTGGAAGTAGCGGGGCGACTTGCCGTCAATCTCCTGATAATAATCCTGACTGATTACTTTTTCCTGCCCGGCGGCAAGTCCTTTAGCTTTCACATAACGGCTGTAAAGCGCGTCTGGAGACGGGAATTCGTTTAATGGGAGCTCGTTTTCAATGGGCTCTGTTTTGGTGAGACGGTCATGCTCAAGAAACGCATCGCCATTCCCACTATAGACAAAGGGAATATCAAGCGCTTCGGCATATTCAAGCGCTTGCTGCATACCGGCGCCGACAGAATGTTTATTGTCCTTGGCCTCAATAATTGCGAGCGGCAGGTGGCCGCGGTGATAAAGAACAAAATCGGCGCGTTTTTTCTCTCCGCGAAAAACAGTTTTGCCGCGCACGATAATCCGGCCGGCGGTGAAGCCATACTGCTCGCGAATCTGCTTTTGCAAATCCCATCCGGCTCCAGTCAGCGCCGGGAGAATAAATTTGGAGCAAATATCCTGCTCGGAAAGTTCTTTTTTTAAAAAGTTAGGCATAAGTTCAAATCAAACGTTCTTCTTTGAAGCTAAGGTAGCTGTTTTTGGTAACGATAATATGATCAATTATTTCAATCCCCATAATTTTTCCGGCTTCAATAAGCCGCTTCGTTATTTCTAAATCAGCACTGGATGGTGTCGGGTCACCCGAAGGATGGTTGTGAGCGATTATTACCTGCGCGGCCAAATGCCGTACTGCTGGCTCGAATACTTCTCTGGGATGAACTAAGCTGGCATTCAAAGTCCCGACGGAAACATCATCAATAATCAGCTTATTCCGGCTATCCAAGTAGAGCATTACGAAATGTTCTTTGTTTTTTCTGCCGATCCGCTTTTGTAAATATTCGGCAACAGCCCCTGGTGAGTCAAAAAATCCTTTATCAGGAACTTTCTCCTTAGCGTAACGCTCGGCTATCGCCTGGAAGAGCTTTACGCCGAAAGCATTAGACGGACCAATTCCTTCAATTTTTCGTAATTCTTCCAATGGGGCATCGAGTACTCCTCGCAGATTTTTAAATACCTTCATCGCGTCCTTTGCCATACCCTTACAATCTTTCATGGGGGTCCCCAAGGTTAAAAGTAATTCTACTATTTCGTAATCATGAAAAGCGTCTAGACCTGATTTTAGAAATTTATCACGCAATCTCGCTCTGTGGCCTTCAGTTTTTGGTAAACCTTTTATTTTCATTCGTTATAAATGTTAAATTTGAACTATTCGCCATAGTTATTCCATTATACCATCGCCGGTTGCAAACGGCGGGTCAATGTAAAAATATATATCTTGTTTCTTCGGCATAATTATTTCAATAACTCATCAATTAACACATTATACCAAAAAACCGTCGCTATGAGCGTTTTTGAGTTGAATATAGACAGTCACGCCCGTTGGCGGGGGGCGCAAGTTTTTCTAAACTCGTGCCTCATTAAGAAAAACTATGTGTGCGCGGGAGAGGATTCGAACCTCCAAGCCCTTGCGGGCGCTACCACCTCAAGGTAGTGCGTCTGCCAGTTTCGCCACCCGCGCGTTTTCATAATTTTCTCCCCGCGATTTTCAGAGCTTTTTCGATTTTCCTCCGTTTGCGAGACAAGCAAATTACCGGCTTATTGTAATACAACTTAGGCAGTAATTTCAATACATGAGATTCTTCGCTTCGCTCGAGAATGACGACGAACTGAGATTGCTTCGCCTTCGGCTCGCAAAGACGGAGAAGGTTGAGATTGCCGCCCGCCACGCTTCGCTCGCAAAGACGGGGTGCTCACCTCGCAATGACGGGTTGAGATTGCTTCGCCCCTTCGGGGCTCGCAATGACGGGGGAGGTGCTCGGTTCACAATAACGGAAAATAAATCGCTTTTAAAATTACGCAAGACGAGGTACAATAACGGCAATAAATGAACTCCAAACGAATTTTCTCTAAAAAAATCTACTGGATTGCCGGAATAGTCGTTTTGGCCGTGGCGGCCTATTTATATTTCGGCCGTGGTGGA
>Ga0209542_10006204_pt1 | contig 23355 bp, 19 predicted proteins | sample RifCSPhighO2_01_FD_184028 | JGI IMG/M metagenome (GOLD analysis project Ga0209542, IMG submission 184028) | Soil microbial communities from Rifle, Colorado - Rifle CSP2_plank highO2_0.1 (SPAdes) (version 2) | ecosystem: Environmental > Terrestrial > Deep subsurface > Rock core/Sediment ... | reverse complement strand
AATTTTCGAACCATCCAGAGTTAAGAAATCTGCTTGGAGACTAGATATATCAACATTCAAATAGCTTGGGGCGGTACTCGCATCCGTATGAAGGTAAGGGTAAGAACTCTTATTATTTTTTCTAAATTCAGACACGAGACGTCCGATTTTAGAGATCGGTTGAATTGTGCCGATTTCGTTATTGGCCAATCCGATAGAGATGAGAAAAGTATTTTTCTTCAAAAGCTTTTTGATCATCTCAAGAGTTACCACACCTTCTTTATCTACTTCGACCACACTCATTTCGCCACCCCGGCGTACTATTTCTTGGGCTGCGGCTACTACAGCCGAGTGTTCTATAGAAGAGATAATGACATGAGGTTTCTTTATTGTTTTTAGCGCTTCTTCAAAAGAACCTAGGATAGCGAGATTATCTGACTCCGTACCACTTGAGGTAAAAATGATGCCCGCGGGCGTTACGCCAAGTGAGCGCCCGAGGCGGACGCGGCACTCCTCAACTTCCCTCTTTACTTCTAGACCTTCTTTATATATCGCGGATGGATTATAGAAGTCTCTCGACCAATATTTTTCCATCGCTTGCCTCACCTCCGGTAAGACTGGAGTAGCACTAGCATAGTCAAGATAAATTCTTCTTGGTTTAAACCAATTCATGTCGCCATTCTATAGATATAGCGTGTTTTTGCAATATATTTATGATAAGGTAAGAATCCAATGTCAGCTAAAACAGTAGACAAAAAGGAGTTGGATACTCGACCACCAGTAGTGGCGATCTTGGGTCATATCGACCATGGCAAATCTACATTAATTGACTACATCAGAAAGACTAACGTAACTCTAACCGAAGCCGGTGGCATCACTCAACACGCCAGCGCTTACGAAATTACTCATACCTTGAAAGATGGCCGGACAAAACAAATCACCTTTCTCGATACACCAGGGCACGAAGCCTTCAGTAGTATCCGCACTCGTTGTGCAAGCGTTGCTGATATGGTAGCTCTTGTAGTTAGTGCGGAAGATGGAGTCAAACCGCAAACACTTGAAGCCTTTAAACAAATTAAAGAGTGTCCTCTGCCCTATCTCGTAGTCATCACCAAGACTGATAAACCTTCTGCTGACGTTGAGCGTACCAAACAAAGCCTGGCAGAAAATGAAATTTATGTTGAAGGTTACGGCGGTAATACACCGGTTGTGGAACTGTCGGCAAAAACAGGCTCGGGTGTGGATGAATTCTTAGATATGATCGGTCTTATGGCCGAACTTGAAGGCAAAAAAGCAGACAGAGAGACTCTTGGAACTGGTGTCGTAATAGAAAGTCGACTCGATCCAAAAAGGGGCATCATCATAGTAGGCATCATTAAGGATGGTACGGTGCGCCAAGGTTTATTTGCCGCCACAAGTGGTGCTATTAGTCCAATACGATATCTCCTCGATGCAGAAGGTAATATGGTTCCAGAACTCTCTTTCTCGTCCCCTGTGCAAATTGTCGGTTGGGATAAAATGCCAATAATTGGAAGTGAATTTAAAACTTTTTTGAAGAAAGAAGAAGCTATCGCTTTTGCCAAAGAGCAGCAAAACAAAATGGGTGGGAGTAAATCGGAAAAGGCTCCACGAGAAGGGGTAAGTTCCTTGAATATAGTGTTGAAGGCCGACACTGCCGGCAGTCTTGAAGCCATTAAAACTGAATTAGATAAACTTTCTAGAGAAAGAATTGCCCCGAGAATTATCCTTTCAAACGTCGGCGGCATAGGTGAGAACGATGTGAAATCAGCATTGTCCGCTACTGAGGTTATTATTATCGGTTTCAATACTAAAGTGGACAGAGAAGCATCTGCCCTAGCAGAGCGTTCTGGTATTACTATTCTTACTTTCGATATTATTTATGAACTTACAAATAAAGTAAAAGAGCTCTTGTCTCTAAAAGAACCGAGAATTGAAGTGGAAGAAATCGAGAGCACTTCTAAAGTTTTAAAATTGTTTGGTACCGCTAAAGGTAAACAGGTCATAGGCGGTCGTGTTGTCTCTGGTGTGCTTAAACGTGGCGCTCTTATTAAAATTATTAGGCGCGAAGCAGAAATTGGCCGTGGCAAGGTCAAGGAGTTACAGCAGTCTAAAATTGCTGTCGATTCCTTAAATGAAGGGGCTGAATTCGGCGCCATGATCGAATCAAAAATGGAAATTGCCCCAGGAGATATGCTTAACAGCGTGGTTCTTATCACTAAGTAAAATGCGTGAGATAAAGAAGGAAAGGGTTGCTGAAATAATCCACCGCTTAGCTGCTAAATTCGCACATGAGGAAGGAAGCGCTGCCTCGCTTCTCACTGTCACTCGCGTCGAGTTGTCTCCGACGGGCAAAGAAGTTAAAATATTTTTCACTACCCTACCGGAATCTCAAGAAGATACTGCTTTGAAATTTCTGATAAGAAAAACTCCAGAATTTAAAAGATACGTCAGAGATGAATCTCGTATTGGTCTCGTACCCCACATCGACTTCAAGATTGATTATGGAGAAAGAAGTCGCCAAAGACTAGACGAATTGAGTAAAGAATAGTAGTGTGCGGGTACCGAGAATCGAACTCGGGTCTCAACCTTGGGAAGGTCGCATTCTGCCACTAAACCATACCCGCTTACTCCGGTGCCCGGGGTGGGCATCGAACCCACATCCCTTACGGGACACGATTTTAAGTCGTGCGCGTATACCAATTCCGCCACCCGGGCAATAAGCTACATAATTATAGCTTGAGGCGTGGAGGGGAATCGAACCCCTGCATATCGGTTTTGCAGACCGCCGCGTTACCTCTTCGCCACCACGCCAGTAGTAATCAGCCGAAACATTTATACATTATCATAATTGATAAATCATTGCTTTTTTGGAATACTATACTCTCATGCGCTCATAGCTCAGCTGGTAGAGCAGGTCCCTCTTAAGGACAAGGTCCCTGGTTCGAGCCCAGGTGAGCGCACTGTCGAGGTGGCGAAATTGGTAGACGCGCCAGTTTTAGGAACTGGTTCCGTAAGGAATGGAGGTTCGAGTCCTCTCCTCGGCACATTTCAAATAGGCTCAATGTAAATAAATCTGATATAGTATTTCAAAATGGTAGAAAATAAAGAGAATATGCTTGAGGGAATTGTCCGCGTCACTGGTAAGGGCGTAGGCTATTTCCCCCTGCCTGCGCAGGCAGGTATCCCGGATGTGGACCAAGACCTAGAAATTCAGCCAGAAAATCTGAATGCTGCTCTCAACCGCGACAGGGTTAAAGTAAAAATTTTAGACAAGGAAATTCTCGGTCGAAAGCAAGGCCAAGTTCAAGAAATCGTGGAGCGGCACAAGACCGAATTTGTCGGTACTTTGGAGAAGACTCCGGAAGGCTTTTTCCTCGTGCCGGATGATAGGCGCATGTATCGAGATATTTTCGTACCGGAAGAAAAGATTTTGAAGGCCAAAGAAGGAGATAAAGTTCAAGTCAAAATTACCGAGTGGGCCGACCCGTCTAAAAGTCCCAAGGGAGAAGTAGTTCGGGTTATCGGTCGAGCCGGTGAACACAATACCGAAATGCTCGGTATTGTTTATGAAAGTGGGTTTGAAGTCGATTTCCCACCGGAAGTGGAGAAGGAAGCGGAAATGTGGAAAGAGAAGTATAAGAAAGAAGACAAACTAAAAGATCGCAAAGATTTCCGCGGCACAATCACTTTTACCATAGACCCAGACAATGCTAAGGACTTCGATGATGCCATTTCTTTCAAAACGCTACCGAATGGCGACTATGAAATAGGGGTTCACATCGCGGATGTTTCCCACTTTGTGGTAGAGAAAACTGAACTCGATCGCGAGGCGCGTAAACGAGGCACTTCTATCTATCTCGTGGATCGCACTATCCCCATGCTCCCCGAAGTACTTTCAAACAATTTATGTTCTCTTAATCCAAATGAACCTAAGTATGCTTTCTCGGCAGTATTTGTAATGGACAAAGAAGCACGGGTCAAGGAACGTTGGTTTGGTAAAACACTTATAGAATCCGATAAGCGCTTCACTTACGAAGAAGCGCAAGAGATTCTCGATAAAGGAGCTGGGATATTTGCCGAAGAATTGAAAACTTTGAATGAACTCGCCAAAAAACTTCGCGCAGAAAAATTTAGAAAAGGGGCCATCGATTTCGAAACGGAAGAGGTTAAATTTGTACTGGACGATTTAGGCAAACCGATTCGAGTCTATAAAAAGGAACGCAAAGATACCAACAAGCTTATTGAAGACTTCATGCTTCTTGCTAATCGCGAAGTTGCTACTTATATGCACATGGCTAATGGCAAAAATACCCGCGCCGCTTTCGTCTACCGCATTCACGATGCTCCAGATAGGGAGAAAATCCTCAATCTTGCTACTTTCGTCAAGGCACTTGGTTTCGAGCTCAAAAATAAAGATGGCGAGACTACCGGCGAGAATATTTCCCAAATGCTCCACTCCATCGAGGGTACTCCGACAGAGATGCTTATCAAAACTGCTGCCGTCAGAGCTATGTCGAAAGCGATATACTCTACATCAAATATTGGCCATTTTGGTCTAGCTTTCGAATACTATACCCACTTCACCTCCCCGATCCGCCGTTATCCAGACTTGATGGTTCACCGATTGCTCCTCCGCTTCCTTACAAAAGGTCAGATCGAACAGGATGAGATTATCAAGTATCAAAGACTCTGTGACGATTCGAGTGAGCGCGAGATTGAGGCAGCAGAAGCCGAGCGCGCTTCTATTAAATATAAGCAGGTCGAATACATGCAGGAACATATTGGCGAAGAATTTGATGCCATTGTTTCCGGTGTTTCCGAATGGGGTGTATATGTTGAAGAGGTTAATACTAAAGCGGAAGGCATGGTCAAACTGCGCGACATGAAAGATGATTTCTATGAGTTGAACGAGAAACTCTACGCAATCGTTGGCAAAAAGACTGGTAAGAAATATTCTCTGGGCGACAAAATCCGCGTCAAACTCGTCGCTTCTGATCCTGAGAGAAAGACCTTGGACTTTACATTTGTATAAATCAAGACTAGATTAGTTATCGGAAGGAGAACTGTATGGAGCTAAATGATGCCCTGAGAGGTCCAGCACCATCTGAGGCCGAGACGTTTCGCCGGTATGTGGAGACTAGAGACAAGGACTCGTTAGTGCGCCTTGTCAGAAACACGGGTTTCATCCTGTGGGTATCTGTTACCGAAAATCTCTCTACAGAAGACAAGGGTTGGCTAAGCGAGGTCATGACCAAGAACCAACCCCATGCCGACACCAATATCAACTGAACACCCCGCCCCGAGCGACTGATGGGAAACCGCCGTCAGCTGTATCGACGGCGGGTTTTCTATTTCGCGACTTCGACGGCTTCGTCGAAAGAGATTGAAAGTAGTTTCGAAACACCATTTGAGCCCATAGTGACACCATAGATGATTCCGGCGCGACTCATTGTTTCGCGATTGTGAGTAATTAAAATAAGTTGGGAATGTTTTGAAAGCATTTGAACCAAATCTCCATATTTCTTAGAATTAGATTCATCAAGAGCCGCATCTGTTTCGTCGAGAATGATAAACGGTGGCGGATTAACTTGGGAGATTGCGAAAATAAGGGCAATAGAAGTAAGGGCTCGTTCCCCGCCGGAAAGCATCATGAGACCACGAATTTTCTTCCTAGGCAGACTGACTTTAATATCTAGACCTTCTTCGACCTTTTCATCTTCTTCCTCTATATCCCCCTCTTCTAATTCGGATTTTTTGTTAGCTTCTTTAGTAAGAACCAGACTCGCATCTCCCCCGCCAAACATGGTGGTAAAGAGTTCATCAAATTTCTTATTAATACTTTCAAGTCCAGAGGCAAACTCGACAGCCAGTCTCGTTTCCAATTCTTTAATCAGTTCGGCTAAGGTATCTGCCGATTTCTCTAGGTCTAAGAGCTCTCGGGCCAAGAATGTGTCGCGTTCGGAAGTGGCCTTATATTCTTTATGCACTTCTTCCTGACCTGAAATACTTGAGTCTTCCAGTCTAATTTTTAATTTCTCAATAACATGTTTCTTCTCTTCCTGTTTTCTCCTATCTTCTTCTAGAACTAATTTCTCGTCTCCAAGACCTACTTTCTTGAAGTAGAGAGCCTCTCTCCCAACTAAATGGCCTACTTCCTCAAGCTCGCGTTTAAATTCTTCTTCAATAAGATTCAGTCTTTCTTCCCTGGCTTTCAAGAGATTTAATTTAGAAATTAGCTCGTTTTCTTCTGACATAATGCGGAAAACTGCTTTCTCGGCGTCAGTTATTTCTTGTTCTTTTTCTTTAGCAATCTTTAGAGAGGCCTCAAGTTCGCGCTCGCGCTTTTTGAGCTCACTTATCCTTGTTTCCGCTTCTTTAATCAGTTTGGAATCTGTGTTGTGTTTCCTATCTTTAATAAAATCTTTGATCTTCCCAATTATTAAAGCAAAGTTAGAAAGCACACGCACCTCTTCGTACAAATCTTCCACATCTTTAAGTCGCACCGTTTTGTGTTCGTCAGAAGCCGAGAGTCTTTTTTCATTCTCAATTATCTTCTCTTCTGCCATGACAAGCCCCTCAAGTTTACCGAGTTCTCTTATCAGGTCATCTTTGTGCTTCTTGGCCACACTTAAACCAGATTCGAATTCGATCACTTTTTTCACATTTTTCGATTCCTTAGAAAGTTTCTCCAGAGCTTCACTTAATGGTTTCCTCTCTTGAACAAGTAGAGTCTTAGACAAATCAAGATAAACTTCCTCTCGCTTAAAATACTCCTTAGCTAGAGTGATGAGTTCTAAACGCATACTTTCTGTTTTCTCAATCTTCTCAACCTGTTTTCCAAGGAACTTCAAATGCGGAGCAATCTCTTTGCGCAGAGCTTCAACTTGGGCAATATTTTCAAAAGTCTTTTTAAGTTTGCGATCACTCTCAAGACGTTTGTATTGATAAAGTTTTAAACCTAGAGCATCTTCGACCATCCCCTTCCTATCCTTAGGACTAGCGGTTAGAATCTTGTCAGCTTCACCTTGGGAAATAATGTGATGGCCGGAAGCGCCGATATGAGCCCGGGCAAGAAGTTCAAGTACATCCTTAAGACGTACTACCGAGCCGTTGATAAGATATTCGTTTAAACCATCACGATGAACTGTGCGCTCAATAGTAACTTCAGAAAAATCTATATCGAAAATCTTTTTCGTATTATCAAAAGTAACTTTAACAGAGGCCCTATTAGCCCGCGGCTCGCTCGTAGCGCCATTCCAGATAAGATCCTCGCCGCGCTTGCCTCGCATGCTCTTAATAGACTGCTCGCCTAGTACAAAGCGGAAGGCCTCAGCCACATTCGACTTCCCAGAGCCATTAGGACCGACAATAGACGAGATTGGCGAGTCGAATTCAAAAGTATTCTTTTTCGCAAAAGATTTGAAACCAGAAAGTTCTATCGACTTTAAATACATCCCTATATTGTATTACTTCCAACCCTTCGCATTAAGTGCGGTGCGCGCCGCCTCTTGTTCGGCATCTTGTTTCGACTTACCTTCCCCTTCGCCATAAACTTTATCTCCGACAGAAACACTCACCGTGAAATGTTTATCATGATCCGGTCCTGATTCTCGTACTGTTTTGTAAGTAGGAGTAAGGCCAGCGTATTCCTGAGCCTTCTCTTGGAAAAGACTTTTTGCATCAATCCAAGCGCCGCCCTTAAGAATATCTTCTGTAAGTGGTGCCACGTGAGTAAGTATGAAATTTTTTGCGACATCATAACCTTGATCGATATAAAGAGCGCCGATAATGGCTTCTAGGGTGTTGGCGAGAATATACTGACGCGCTCGGCCAGTATCTTTCGTCTCACCTTTAGAGAGCAGAAGGAAATTATTTGCCCCAAGCGACTGCGCCACGAGAGAACAAGTGTCGGCATTAACTAGAGCTGATCGTAGGGAGGTCAGTTCTCCCTCGTTTGAGTCTTTAAGGCGTTTATAAAGATAATCGGTAATGACGAGCTCCAAAACAGCATCACCGAGAAATTCTAGCCGCTCATTGTGCTCGAGCTTTGAATCTCGATTCTCATTTATATACGAACGATGAGTGAAAGCTTGTTTAAGAAGATTTTTGTCCTTAAATGTTACTCCCGCTTTTTCTTCAAATTTTTCGAAATTCATTATTCTTTATTCGTTATTCACTTTCCCTCTGCCAGCTTAGTAATCGCCTTAGTCACAATAGGCAAGATATCATCATAGAAATTTAAGTCCAATATATCAGCAAGTTTGAACCAACGCACATCGTCCAGCCCCCCTTTCTCCTCTTTCTTTTCTAATGTTAGTTCTTGAAACGGTGCTTCTGCGAGGAAGTAAGAGACATGCTTAAGAATTTTACCCTTCTCTGGGTGATAAGTTGAGTAAGAATTCTCCCCCAACTTTTCGATAACTTTTATTGGTACTCCAAGCTCCTCTTGACCTTCTCGCCTTATACCCTCTTCTTCGCTCTCAGTACCCTCTAGTTTACCCTTAGTTAGAGTCCAGTGGCCAAAGACGTCATGTACTAACGCAAGGTAAATCTCGCCCTCATGACGAGCGTAGACCATAGCTCCGGCCAAGCGTTCAACCGGTAGTTTGTCTAGTGGCACATTACCGTACTTTTTCTTCGGTTTAGGTACATCAAATTTACCCGGCTCCCCCATCTCTTTGTAAACAGCACCGAGCACACCGTTCACAAATCTACCAGAAGTTTCTCCGCCAAAAGTTTTGGCGAGTTCAATAGCTTCGTTAATAGCCACTTTCGGCGGTACTTCATTTCTATCTGCAAACAAAAGTTCAGCAAGACCAATGCGTAAAATATTTCTATCAACAACAGAAATTTTATCAATCGGCCAATCTGGAGCCGCCTTTTCTATCAGAGTATTAAGATCTTTTTCCTTCTCAAGCACTAGCCGGAGAAGACGGTCCATAAACGGTCGATCATTCGAACCCGGGGCAAATTCGAGAATATTACGCTCAAATATTGGAAATACTTCGCCTTTTCCGCCATCCGGATTGGCGGACCCGCCTTTTTCTTGGCGGGCAAAATCCCATTCAAATAATGTCTGGAGAACTATTGATCTAGAAAGATGTCGTTGTGACATAAAGAGCAAAAGAACTATTTATAGTTGAGAGGGTCATTTACCTCGCGGTTTCCCTCTCTTTGATTTTCTTGGCTTTCTTTTCGAGCTGGGCTGTGAGATCTACCACTTTTCTGCCTCGGTAAGAGCCAGTGGTGCTAGCCATCCTATGTCGCAAATGGAAATTGCCCGAACCATCTTTCGAGATGGCCGGTTTCGCTAATGCATGGTGAGATCGTCTGTTTTTGGTATGAGACCTCGTATGTCTCATTCGGACTGTCATGGTCCCACTTTAGCAGGTAAATTGGCAAATGAAAAGGCCCCGTTGCTCGTAAGCAACGGGGCCTTCGAAACGTCTCGCGACGTCTACTAGAGAACGCCGAGTTCGCGACAAGCGGCTAAAAACAGCGACTGATGGCCAGGGAAGAGCGACCTTCCCAGGGTAGCGACAGGAGCCCAGTATGGGGGCTCAAGCTCATCACCACTGTCATTCAGGAACAACGCCCGAAGCTCGCCGTAGCAATCTTCGGCCATTACAAGGAACCCGTACTTGAGATGTTCCGAGCTCTCTTCTTTCGTCCAGATCTTCTTCGAGTGCCGAAAGGCCAGAAATGTTTCCTGCCACACCTCACGATCACGGGTGCCCTCAACGGATTCGTTTGGGCCCTCCTGACCCCCACCTGGAAACTTTACCCGCCACTCGGTCTTCACACCCGTTCTTGGGTGCGTCGAACGGCACTTGATGACCAGCATTTCGAGTTCCCCATTTACCGGACTATTCCGGTAAATGACCGTGCAGACATTGTGTGTCAGCATATGCCAACCCCCCTTCTTTCTACTTACTATTATACTACACTTACTTACCTACTGTCAACCTCGTTAAAAAGCTCTGCCTATGGATTACTGTTGAACCATATTTCTCTAGAGCTCGTCTATGCAAGCTCGTGCCATAGCCTTTGTGCATATGGAAATCAAATTCTGGAAATTTTTTCGAAAGTTTAACCATTCTGCGATCGCGAATTACTTTTGCCACAATAGAAGCAAGCGACACAATAGGAATTTTCTCATCCCCTTTCACTACTGTCAGTTGATGTCTAAATTCAATAGGCGCCTTAATACCACCATCTAAGAAAACTTGAGAATCCTCCGGCACATTAAGAGCGACGAGACATCTTTTGATCCCGAGTCTAATAGCATAAGAAATACCTTTCCTATCTATCACTTTCTCTGAGACAAGTGAGACAGCGAAGTTAAGAACTCCGGACTTACGTGCCTCAAGAGCAAGCTCAAACCATAAATCCCGATCGTCGGATGAGAGTTTTTTAGAATCTCTAATACTCTTGAAAAAATTCTTGTTAAAATTGAGCGGAATCGAAACCGCCCCCACTGCTACTGGACCCGCTAGTGGCCCGCGACCCGCCTCATCGATACCTACGACATATCCCATTTATACATTATAATACGCGCATGTCGCGATTTGTGCATCTCCATACCCATAGCCACTACTCTCTCCTAGAAGCCTTGCCGAAGATCCCTGACCTAGTAAAGTATGCGAAAAAGGCTGGTATGGAAGCGCTCGCCCTGACTGATTCAGGCAATCTTTACGGCGCTATCGAATTTTATAAGGAATGCAAAGCGCAAGGTATCAAACCGATTATCGGCGTGGATTTCTACGTAGCCTTGCGCACCAGAAACGACAAAGAAGCTCGGATAGACAACGAACGAAGTCGTCTAGTGCTCCTCGCAGAGAACAATATTGGTTATCAAAACCTTCTTAAACTAGTCAGCGCATCATACTTAGAGGGCTTCTACTATAAACCGCGCATCGACCGCGAACTCTTAGAGAAATATAACGAGGGACTCATCGCTATAGCCAAGGAAGAGAAATATTATCGGGAAATTTTCCTGCCTGCGCAGACAGGCAAAGACAGATTATATTTGGAGAAAGAACTTGCCATCTATGACGTGCACTATCTCAAACCAGAAGACAGACCGGTCCTCAACACCCTTCTTTCTATACAAGAAACATTTGAGCGCAATAACACCTTCAATGAGAGTGCCGATTTATCATTTAAGTTACCTAAAGAGGTTAAGAAAGAGTTTGAAGATTCCCCAGAAGCGATTAAAAAGGTGGTCTCGATCGCCGAGAGATGTAATGTGGAACTTGAACTCGGTAAATGGGTTTTCCCGAACTACCAAGTTACGAGCGGTAAATCTTATGACAAAGAACTTCGTGACATCGTGTACGCTGGACTTGAGAAAAAGAATTTGAAGGAAACCCCTGAGATTGGAGCGCGCATTGAGTATGAACTGAAGATTATTGGCGACAAGGGTTATGCTCCATACTTCTTAGTGGCTGCTGATCTACTGCGCTATGCTCATGAGCACGGCATCTTGACCAATACCCGAGGTTCAGCGGCAGGCTCTATGGTGACTTATTTATCTGGCATTACCACCGTCAACCCTCTGAAATTTGATTTACCTTTTGAACGCTTTCTTAATCCAGACCGACCATCTCCCCCAGATGTTGACTTGGATATCGCTGATGATAGGCGTGATGAATTGATCGAGTATGCACGCGAGAAATATGGTCACGATCACGTTGCTCAAATTGGAACCTTCGGCACCATGATGGCTCGCGGAGCGGTACGCGACGTCACTCGTGCTCTCGGTTTCTCTTATACCCTTGGTGACAAGATAGCCAAACTTATTCCGCTCGGCGCCCAAGGATTCCCCATGACTCTTGATAGAGCAATGAAAGAAAATCCTGAACTAAAAAAACTCTATGAGGAAGATGCTGACACCAAAACAATTATAGACATGGCGAAGTCGATTGAGGGGAATGCCAGACACATTTCGGTCCATGCCGCGGGAGTAGTTATTTCACCAGAACCACTTGTAAATTACACCCCCCTACAATATGACACTAAGGGTGAGAAAAAGGTTATCACACAATTTGATATGTATTCGATCGAAGAGGCTGGACTTTTGAAATTCGACTTTCTAGGAATCAGAAACTTATCAATTATTGCCGAGACTCTGACTCGTATCGAGAAAATTGAGGGTAAGCATATCAAAGTTGAGGATATCCCTGTTGATGATACTAAAACATTTGAGATGCTTGCTCGGGGAGAAACTGAAGGCACTTTCCAACTGAATGGCGATGGCATGACACGGAACTTAATAGAGCTGAAACCGAACACTATTTATGACATCAACGTCATGGTAGCACTCTACCGTCCTGGACCGATGGACAATATTAAGGAATATATTGCGAGAAAGCACGGCAAGAGGCCGGTTACTTATCTCCATCCCAAGATGAAAAGTTTTTTAGACAAGACTTACGGCGTGCTTGTCTACCAAGACGATCTTCTAATGACTGCTCTTGAAGTGGCGGGATACACATGGGGAGAAATTGATAAATTCCGCAAAGCTGTCGGCAAGAAAATTCCAGAAGAAATGAAAAAGCAACACGTGATGTTTGTAGAGGGATGCCAGAAACACGGAGGCATGAGCAAAGAAAAGGCGGAGGCACTCTGGGACCTATTTGTGCCATTCCAGGGCTACGGCTTCAACAAAGCTCATGCAGCAAGTTATGGGCACGTGGCCTACATTACAGCTTATTTGAAAGCAAATTTCCCTGCCATCTACATGTCTAGTGTGCTCACAGCGGAATCTGGTGATGTGGAGAAAATAGGAATCATGATTAAAGAATGTAAGCGCATGGGTATAGAAGTGCTGCCTCCATCGATCAATGAGAGCTTCTCACAATTTACAGTAGTAGCTACAGAAAAACCGTACAGAATTCGCTTTGGATTGACGACGATCAAAAATTTCGGTGAAGGTATTTCGGGCGCTATCACTGCCGAGAGAAAAGCTAATGGCAAATTCAAGGACCTGGCGGATTTCCTTGATCGCATTAAAGATAAAAATTTGAATAAAAAATCTCTTGAGTCGCTTATCAAATGCGGAGCTCTGGACGATTTTAATGAACGTGGAATCTTACTCTCAAATATTGATAACCTCCTCGGCTACCATCGCGAAAGATTAAATGCGCCTAAAAATCAAGAGACTCTGTTCGGGCTTATGGCCGATAATTCTACAATACCTGTCCTGCGACTCACCTCGGGCTCCGTGGCAACCCAGAAAGATAAATTGTTATGGGAAAAGGAACTCCTCGGCCTCTACATTTCCGGACATCCCTTAGAAGCCTATAAGGATAAATTACTTACTCTCCAAGTAAATATCGAGAAACTTTCTAGCCTCCCAGAAAGCTCGGAAGCAGTGATAGCAGGGCTCGTAGAAGATATCCGCGATGTCTTAACGAAAGGTAACGAGCGCATGGTTTTTATGCGCCTAGCGGATTTGTCTGGAGTTATTGAGGTGGCAATCTTTCCAAGAATACTTAACGAGTTTCGTGCTTTCGTCCAGCCCGAAGCTTGCATCGCCATTAAAGGCAGAGTTTCTAAACGTAAAGGGGAAACTTCTTTTATTGCCGAGAAGATTAAGGCGCTGTAAGATGGAGCAATATGGATAAGATGGATCATAAAAGGCTCGGAAAAGAGCTTGACCTATTTACCTTTTCTGACCTAGTAGGACCAGGATTGCCGTTATGGACTCCGAGAGGTACTTTGGTCAGGCATCTTTTAGATGACTTTGTATGGGAATTACGTAAAAAGTACGACTATCAGAAAGTCGAAATCCCCCACATAACTAAAAAGGACTTATATGTGACGAGTGGACATTGGGACAAATTCAAAGATGACCTCTTTCGTATTACCACTCGTGAGGGAGATGAGTTTGCGCTTAAACCCATGAATTGTCCCCATCACACCCAGATTTATGCTCGTCGCCCTCATTCCTATCGCGAATTGCCTCAACGTTATGCTAATACCACCACCTGTTACCGTGACGAACAGTCCGGGGAACTTAACGGCTTGTCACGCACGCGCGCATTTGCTCAAGATGACGCTCACGTTTTCTGCCGTATTGAACAAGCTAGTGAAGAAATCCAGAAAATCTGGGGAATAGTTCACACTTTTTACGAATCATTTGGATTAAATTTACACCTTCGACTATCACTAAGAGACCCTGCAACACCAGAGAAATATCTTGGAAACCAAGAACTGTGGAGTAAGGCTGAAAAAGTTTTGAGAGAAGTAGCTGGCACAAATAAAACCAAATACGTCGAAGCGCCAGGAGAAGCTGCGTTCTATGCCCCCAAATTAGACTTCATGACAAAGGACTCACTTGGCCGAGAATGGCAAGTTGCCACTATTCAACTAGACGTTAATATGCCAGAACGCTTTGACCTTACTTGTGTTAATGAAAAAGGAGAAAAAGAGAGAATTGTTATGATCCACGCTGCGATCATGGGTTCACTGGAACGTTTTCTATCAATTTTGCTGGAGCATACTCAAGGCAAATTCCCTCTCTGGCTCTCACCTGTCCAAGTCAAAATTTTACCAATTGGCGAAGCGCATTTTGAATACGCGAAAGGAGTTTTTGAAAAATTAAAATCAGAGGATATTCGAGTAGAACTCGATGAATCAAACGAAAGTTTGGGGAAGAAAATCAGAAATGCCAAGACCGAGAAAGTCCCTTATATGCTGGTCATTGGAGACAAAGAAGTATTAGAGAATAAAGTGACATTGGAAAGTCGTTCGGATGAAAAGCTTGGACAAGTTGGTATTGAAGATCTTGTATCCAAACTCAAACAAGAAATAAAAGAGAGAGTATAAATCTCACCAAAAGACGGTCTTTTGAGAAGGTGTCTTTTGAGAAGGTTGATGGACATTAAGCCATTCAAAAATTTCTTTTTGAAAAACATCCTTATTGCTAAAATAATCGGGGAAATTTCTCAGTTCTAGCAACCTGCTTTCTATCCTATCTTTATATAAATAATCATAACAACTACTCCATCTATATTTTTTAATGAATGAAATTGCTTTTACTTTATCCTTGATTCCATCCTCTTTCCAATTTTTTTGAAACAATTTTACAGGATTTAAATGTATGTATGAGAAAAGATATTTCGCTTGAACATCCTCCGTTATATGAACAGATTTAAACCTACCTTCAAAAAGAGTTCCTGTGCGAGAATATTTTGTATTTATATATTTGGAATATGCAGTGCAAAGTTTTCGCATAAAAACAGTAATATTGTTACCATCCAAAAGACCGTCTTTTGGGGAAGTTACGTAGATATGGAAATGGTTTGGCATTAAAACCCATGCCCCTATTGCAACTATTGCTTCCCCACGATCGATATCCCAAACATCAATTCCCTTTTCTACTATATCGTCGCGGAAATTTACTTGTTTAATAGAATTGCAGATATAAAGCAATTTTATAAACCGATTATAATCAGCATCGTCAAAAAATATTTGCTGACGACTATTTCCACGATTATATATGTGGTAAAACTCACCATTCAAGAGAGGTGTCTTTCTATATCCCATACCTACAATTATACCAAAAGACCGTCTTTTGTTTTTTTGTTTTATAGAAAGAAAGGGCGGACCGCGATGGTCCGCCCTTGTGAGAATGCGTTCACCTATAGATTCGGCATCACTTCGCGAACGAAGTAGCCGCCGTCGTTGGAGTGGGGTACATATGCCCCACGTACTAGAGAAAATTCTCTGAGCGTCGTCTCCATCTCGTGATGACTGATGTATCCGTATCCGATACGTCCGGCACGAATCCACGGACACCCATTCTCGTCATAGACGACCACGACCCCGTTGTTGCAGTCGTAGGTGTTTTGCCTGCCAACCTTAACCGGGATTTCTTTTCCGCTAGGACCAGCATGTTCCGTGGTCCCAAGAGCTGAGAAGAATCCGAGGTTGATCAACGAGTGAGAGAGCTTCATACCCATCGCGCGCCTCCTTAGGCATCATGCGGGTTTCGTACCTGAAGTGAATCCTCAAGTATCTGCCTTAAACATAGCACACTAATATTTAAAAGTCAAGCATTAGCCTATTTTATCAAAAAACCCTTATTTTACTGCTTCGGTTTGAGGGTTGGAAAGACGTTAAGAAAGGATGTTAAGTAGTTTGAGAACCTGTTCCCTATCTACCGCCCATAGAAATGTGCCTAGACGTGGGCCGGTGTCTTTGTTGATTAAAAGGTTGTAGACGTCTTTGAAGAAAGCACGCTGTTCCTTCTTAAGCTCATCCTCGCTCAAGTCCGGAGATTTTGGAATATCGTAAACCAGCACTTCTAACTCTTGGATGGTTGCGTCTTTACTTTTTACAAGCTCATTATAAAGTCTTTTTATCCTTTCTTTACGCATATCGGTCATAAGAGATGAGTACTCTTTGTTGATATTTTTATTGAGTACGATTACCTCTTCTGGGTTATATTTTGTGAGCCAATTTCGAGCAAGCAGGAGTCTTCTGGTGATACTTTCAACACTATATTTCAAACCGAGAGCTTCTAGTACTGTTTCTAATTTATCATTTTGCCATTGCACAACTTGCCCGAAACCAACTGCTTGGCGAAATGGGATAGCATTCTCTTCTTTATGCTCTGCGTCATATTCATCATACTGACGATAAATATCGGTATTAAAGGCAAGCTCAAACGATTGATCTGGCGATTTTCTGAAATAGAGCCATTTAAGTAAATCGGGTTCGTAAATATCAAGAAGTTCCAAGGGAGAAACAGCATTGCCTTTGGAACCAGACATCTTCGCCCCCAAGCCCTGAATACCAACAAACTTATATTCGACGAATAACGGCGGTTTATAATCAAAAATTTCTTTAGATACCTTAGACGAGACGTCGTAACTTCCTCCCGGAGAAGCGTGGTCGTGCCCACCCGGCTCGAAGCGCACTTGTTCATGCTTCCATCGCATTGGCCAGTCAATCTTCCATGCTAGTTTCGCAATATGATCTTTGGCTAGATCAACAGTTTCTTCTTTGCCAGTCTCAGCACATAGATACGTAATGGTTGATTTGCCGTCGTAATTAAGAATTTTGGTCGAATCTTTACCGCTAAAGCGTGAGTATACAGAAATTGGGTAATAGTTCTCACGATAGTGAGTTGGATCGAGACCTTTCTCCCCTTTTGCCTTCTCACTCATAAAAGAAAGAAGGATTTCGGCGATTTTCTCCCGATTTCGGAGAGCATGAAAAATCATTTCGTCATAAACACCGCTTTCATAGAGTGCAGTTTGATCTCGGTATTCTATATCAATACCAAGCTGTTCCATTGCCTCTATAAATGGCTTCTGGAATCTTTCCGCATATGAGGAAAGTTCTCCAAAAGGATCCGGAATCTTAGATAAGGGCTTTCCTATGTACTGGACAAAAGATTCAGGAACTCCTATGGGCACCTTACGGAAGCGATCGAAGTTATCCCAAGAACAGATGAGTCTAGTTTTCTTCCCTTTTTCCTTCAGCGCCTCCCGCACAAGATGAGAAGTGGCAACATCACGAAAATTGCCGAAATGCACAACCCCAGACGGACTGATGCCGGCAGCAGTTGTATAAATCGATGCATCTGGGTGCAGAGCAATAATTTTATCTGCCGCCACAGATGCCCATGACGTTCCTCCTTTTGAGATCATTATTTGATGTCGATAATCTTATACGACATCATACCACTTGGGGTTTGGAAATAGAACATCTCCCCCTTCGATTTCCCCATAGCAGCAATACCCAAAGGAGAATGGACAGAAATTTTGCCATGGGCGGCATCTGCTTCTTCTGAACCTACAACCGTGTAAGACTTATGAGATTTGTCGGTTTCTTTTTCCACAGTTATGACAGAACCGACAGCTACCAAGTTTGTACTTTGAGTAGAAACAATCTTGGCTGATTTTAAAATACCTTCAAGTCGGTTAATGCGATCTTCTAAGATCGCCTGACTGTCGCGCGCTTCTTGATATTCCTGGTTCTCAGAAAAGTCCCCGAGAGACTTAGCGTACTCCAAGGCTTCCGCTATTTCTTTGCGTTTGATCGTCTTTAAATGCTCAAGCTCTTTTTCAAGCTCCTTGAACTTCTGTTTCGTTAAATATTCTTCGCCGGTCTGCATTGAAGTTAAATTATTGGCAGATATCATAGCCCACTATCCCAAAAAAATCAACCCGCCTTGCCGCGAGGCAGGTTACCCAAAATACTCCGGAGCATTAATTGCCATCCAGTCAAATAATTGCCGCACTATAGAGGTGGCCCCGAAGAGATTCTTACTTGGCCCTCTCTCCATGACTACTGCCCAAGCATATTTAGGATTTTCAAATGGGAAGAATCCGACAGACCAAGAATGGACATAGAGTTTGGCGGAACCCACTTCAGCCGTACCTGTTTTGGCTGCAGCTTTGACATAAGGCACGTTCAAGCCAACTGAGGTGCCGTAAGTGACAGATTGCCTCATACCATCGTGCACCACCTGCCAGTCCTCATCACTAAATTCCACAGTATTTTCTATTGGATCCCCCTCACCACCAAGTAGAAGTGATGGCTTTAATATCTTGCCACGGTTAGCAATAGCGGAGACAAATCTTACTGCATTCAAGGGAGTGATCTGGGTGCCATATTGACCGATAGAGGTAATGTAAGTATCACCCAGACGCCAAACTTCATTATTAAATTTTTCTTTTTTCCACGCCGGAGTGGGTATAACCCCTTCCACTTCACCCAAAAGCTCAACCCCAGTTCTATCGGTCAAATTAAAACTTTGAAAATATTTATCCAAGAGAGTAATACCCAAACCTTTTTGATCTTTGTAACCCCCACCAATGGAGTAGAAATAAGTGTCTGAGGAGACAGCAAGAGCAGCCCTCATATCTGTCCAACCGTGAGCTTTCCAGTCCCCGAAGACAGATGGTTTAGATGGATCATAAGGATTGGGAACTGTAATTGAACCCGTGCTTAAAATTTGTTTCTCTGGAGAAATTATATTTTCATTTAGAGCAGCTAGTGCCACAATTGGCTTCAAAATAGACCCTGGAGTATAGAGCCCTCCAATCGCTCGGTTGAGAAAAGGTTTGGAGGAATTATTGAGAAGAGAGTTAAAAGTGGCTTGATCTGCCCCTTTAGTGAGCACATTCTGGTCATATTCGGGATAGCTTGTAAGTGCTAAGATCTCTCCTGTCTCTACATTCATAAGCACACCTGCACCACCGACAAAACCCTTATCTCTCGCGAGAGACTCTATCGCCTTATAAAGCACTTCTGTTAGATGGGCATCAATAGATAGGACGAGAGGTTCGCCATCATTCGGCTTTTTAACTACTGACTCTGAAGTCACCTTGCCGAACACATCGGTCTCTCTTAATTTTAAACCATTTTCTCCTCGAAGCAGGTCATCGTAAGCACGCTCTACACCATCACGACCACGATAATATTCTTCATAATAAACTCCCATGCGATCGAAGAGAGGATATTTGAGGTAGCCAACTACATGCGCAAGCCCTTTAATAGGGGCGTAAAGGCGAGCAGCGAAGTCGCTCGTCTCATCTTTGATAGCATTGGTAGCCAACTCGCGCATTTCTCTATCATAGATGATGCCTCTGTTCGCAAAGATGAGGGTTTGTTCTAGGCGGTTATTTTCAGAAATCTGTGTATAAATTGGACCAAGGTTAATACCTAGTACCCAGAGCTTAGAAATTAGAGCGACAATAATAAGCGCTAAAACAATCTTCATGACAAGAAAAGTCTCCCGACCCATCGGCTTCTCTATCCTGCCCTCAAAACGATGTTCCTCAAAACCGGGCAAATTACTGGAATCAAGGAAAATATCCTCGGGATTAATATCGTCATATTGTCTGCCTCGGTGGAAAGATGAACTTAGGCGTTTTTTTATTTTACGAAAGAGTTGCTTATACATAGGACCGAAGATTATCTCGAAAAAACAACATTACTACAAGAGCGATTAAGGCGACAGCGGCGGTAGGGGAAAAAAGGAGAGGAAACGTTCCTAAGAAGCTACCATAAAGAACATCAATTAGTAATGCAAATAAAATACCCTCCCAAAAAAACGGGAAAAGAATGATAGCTATAAATAAAATTGGGATATAAATCCAATAAGGTAGAGCTAGAATGGAGAACAGTACTATCAATAATCCGAGGGCGCGTTTCTTCATGGCGTCACGAACACAAATCTAAGGCTAAATATATTTGTCGGACTTTTAGCCAACACTTCTTTGAAAGAATCCGTTGATTGAACATTTACCTCTCCCACCACAGCCAAGAGTTGTGAGTTAATATTGGCAGAGAGAATCTTATCTCCATTCTCTACTGCCACATCGCGAGGAAGAATCACTTTAAAGTTACCACCACCAGTGCCGAGAAGCGTTACTGGCACATTATTTCTTTCTAAGACTGCGCTTGTTTCTTCTCCACTTGCGGAGAAGAGTTTAACTTTTGCACTTCTAGAAAAGACTTCGGAAACTCTTCCTAAAATAGGCCCTTCTGGTAGAGACACTTCTCCACCGAGAGTGATGGATTGGTTTCCGCCAGCATCAATAACAAGAAAATCGTATGGTGTTTGCGGTGGATGAGTCAGTACGGCAGCTAGAACTTTACCAAGCTCATGCTCTCGACCCAAAAGTGTAGACAAGACATTTTCTTGGGTTTGCCTTATCGACAGAGAAGTAAGCTCTATCTCAAGAGAGGAGACTTTTTCTCCCAAGCGAGCATTCTCCGCGATTAGTGCCTTTTGTGAATTAAAGAATGTGACACTATTTCGCAAGCCACGAGTGATAACATTCTCAACTTTCCAGGCGGGAGTAACAATTGAAATAATAGCTCCATCGAACAAAGAAAAGATGACGGCTCCGAACACAAAAATTGCGATAAGAGCGAATGTTCTCTTGAGATGCGGGTATTTTAATCTATTTTTTGGGAGGTAGTTCACCTTCGTTTTCTATAAGAATACTCTTGAAGCTCGCTAAATTTTCAAGAACAATGCCTGTACCTCGAGCTACGGCCGTGAGGGGATCAGCGGCGATGTGCACCGGTATATTAATCTCATTTTCAATCAGTTCGGCAAGTCCTTTTATTAGCGCGCCACCACCGGAGAGATAAACTCCTCTATGCATAATGTCACTGAGAATTTCAGGAGGAGTAGATTCAAGCACTTCTATAATAGTGCCAATAAGACTTTCGACTGATTGAGACAGAGCGTCACGAACGTCTGTGTCAGTAATAATTATTTCTTTTGGCAGGCCTGTTACCAGATCGCGCCCTTTGACTGGCATTTCAAGCGGGGCATGATTTGGCAAAACTGAACCAATAGATGTTTTAATCATTTCAGCAGTCTTCTCCCCTAGAAGCACCTTAAACTGATTACGAACATAGGCGACAATGTCCGAGTTGAATTTGTCTCCGGCAATACGTAAATTTTTTGATTTGACTACCCCACCGAGAGAGATAATGGCGATATCAGAAGTGCCACCGCCGATATCGATAACCATATTACCGACTGGTTCGTGGATAGGTAGACGCATGCCGATGGCCGCCGCCATTGGTTCCTCAATAATGTGCACTTCTCCGGCACCAGCATTGCGAGTTGCGTCACGCACTGCGCGAATTTCTACATTAGTGATTCCTGACGGCACACCAACCACCACTCTCGGACTGAAAATTTTATTTGAACCCGCGGTAGCTCGACCGAGAAGATAGCTAATCATTTCTTCCGTAGTTTCAAAATCTGAAATAACACCGTCTACTAAAGGCTTAATGGCTAAGATATGTTCAGGTGTGCGACCGAGCATAGCTCTGGCCTCGGTACCAATAGCGACCACTTGGCCAGTTTTCTGATTTACCGCCACTACCGATGGTTCATTGATAACAATACCTTTGCCAGCGAGATAGACTAGAGTGTTGGCCGTACCAAGATCAATCCCAATGTCATGGGAAAAGAAACGGCGGATGTTTTCTAGACCTGGAAATTTCATTATTTTTTAAGTGCCTCAATAATATGATCTAGGGTCTCATGTTTTGTCTCGCCAGTCTTTCTCTCTTTCACCTCTAGCATTTTAGATTCAATCGCTTTCTCCCCGATAATTATTTGCATTGGGATACCTATCAAATCAGCATCGGCAAATTTCTCTCCAGCGCGAAGATCGCGATCATCGTAGAGAACTTCAACACCTTGTGAACTCAAAGTTTTATAGACCTCATCCGCAAAATCTTTTGCCTTCTCTGACAATAAGAGTAGGTGAACTTGAAATGGCGCTATTTCCTTTGGCCAGACAATCCCCTTCTCATCTGAGAGCACCTCAACTACTGTACCCATAAGACGGCTAAGGCCAATACCATAAGAACCCATAATTACAGGGTTTTTAACTCCGGCCTCGTCTGTAAATACAAGGCCAAGATCTTCAGAAAAGCGAGTGCCTAGAGAGAAAATGTTGCCAACCTCGATCGCTTTTTCTTCTTTGCGACCATTTGATTCTTCAATCTCTTTATTTGTCGCTTCCTTTTTATCCTCGAGAGTAATGTAAATTGTATCTTCTCCTGCTTCTATAATAGTTTGAAATTCATGAGAATATTTAGAAAAACTTCCGCCAGAAGCCTTGGTTAGATAAGTTGAATCACCTATACCAACCTGATTAAAAATGTTTCTATAAGCAGACTTGACCTTTTCATAAAATTTATCGTGTTCTTCCTCGTTACGAGAGAATGAGTACAAATCTTTCATTAAAAATTCTCTACCGCGCAAAATACCTGACTTAGACCTTAATTCGTTCCTAAACTTGGTCTGGAATTGATATACCGAAAGCGGCAAATCTCTATAAGACGAGATGTATTCGGAGAGAAGCTGAGTAAGAGGTTCCTCATGTGTAGGAGCCAGACCCACATCACTTCCCGATTTGAGTTTTGTTTTGAACCAGACATCAATGACCTCATCACTCCAACGACCAGTTTTATTCCACACATCTCCATCTTGAAGCGCTGTTAGCTCAACTTCTTGACCACCCAGTATATTCATCTCTCGGCGAATAATATTTTCTATTTTCTTTAACACCAAAAGACCGAGAGGTAGAAAAGAGTAAACACCAGCAAACTCTTTGTGGATAAACCCGGCGCGAGTAAGGAGGATGGCATTCTTTGAAACTTCGTCTTTGGGGGCCTCTCGACGCGTCTTGGTAAATAGGATGCTTTGTCGCATCGCACCATTTTACAGAAAACCAGCACAAAAACAAAGCTAGTATAAAATGACCTCCTCCCCGCACTAGCGTGCGGGGTTTCCTCCGGGTCTCATGAGAATCCCAAGCGGGCATTTTTAGGTCTGTCCTGCTTATCCTGGTTGGC
>Ga0209542_10006203_pt1 | contig 23357 bp, 35 predicted proteins | sample RifCSPhighO2_01_FD_184028 | JGI IMG/M metagenome (GOLD analysis project Ga0209542, IMG submission 184028) | Soil microbial communities from Rifle, Colorado - Rifle CSP2_plank highO2_0.1 (SPAdes) (version 2) | ecosystem: Environmental > Terrestrial > Deep subsurface > Rock core/Sediment ... | reverse complement strand
GCTGTACGAAGCGGATGACGTGGGTGTCTACCGTTATCCCCGCAATCACCCCGTACGCTTCAGACAGTACAACCGTCGCCGTTTTGCGCGCGACGCCGGGGAGGAGGAGCACCTCGTCTATGGTCTTAGGAACTTTGCCGCCAAACTTATTTTTGAGCATCTTTGCTGCGGCAAGGATATTTTTGGTCTTGTTGCGGTAAAAGCCGGTTGAGTGGATATCCTTTTCAAACTCGCGGGGGTCTGCCTGCACATAATTTCCCAAAGTTTTGTATTTCTTAAAAAGACCCGCTGTAACCTTATTCACCATTTTGTCAGTACATTGAGCAGAAAGTTGCACCGCAACGAGGAGCTGCAGCGGGTTTTTAAACTTGAGTTCTATCGCCGCTTTTGGGAACAACCTTTTGAGCGCGCGGTCCAGTTTGGCAATTCTTTTCTTTCTTTCCTCGAAACGCGCAGAACGATTATGATATATCATAATCTCGGCAAGGAGATAGCGAGGTGTTCAAGAAGCATCTTTAAAGACGGCGATCGGTCCCCGGCATAGGAGCGGCACTTTGCGATATCCTCAAGCCCCTGGCGGATTTCGGCAGATGATTTTGATTTCTGCATTTTTTCGTAGAGCGCCCGTTCAAGCCCGTTTAAAAAATCCCGCACCCGCTCCCGCGCACCTTCGTCGTCCTTGAGAAGCTCCCCGACCTCGGCACTGCGCGCGGGATACGGACTTTTAAGAAATTTGGAGACATCCGTTTCGCTTGTCCCTCCTTCCAACGCGCCCAGGTACGGGAGCATACGGGAGCGCAAGGTACCTATGAGCGCTCCATGGGAGACAAGAAAGACAAAGGTTGTGCCCCGTTGGGGCTCCTCGAGAAGTTTCAGGAGCGCTTGCTGTGCCTCATGCGTTATCGAAGCCGCTGCGACAAAAAACACTGTCTCGCCAAAATTTTTGAGTGATGCAAGTTGGATAAGCGCGCGGGCTTCATCTATCCCGAACCGCTCATACTCTCTCGCCCAAAAAGGATCCAGGCGCTCCTTATACGCCGAGTAGTGCGACATCCCGCCTTCAATGTAGTACGCGTGATGATCCATTCTCCTATTCTACCGCTTCGCGATGATGGCTTTTTTGTAGGTGTCGAGGTGCTCAAGCGCGATGCCCGTGCCGCGCGCAACACAAAAGAGCGGGTCTTTAGCTACAACCGCCTTCACCCCCGTGCGCCTAAGCACAAGCTCGGGGAAGTGCCGCAACTGCGAAGTGCCCCCCGTCATGATGATACCGCTGTCGATAATATCGGATGCCAGCTCCGGAGGAGTTTCTTGAAGCACATCTTTAATCGCTTTGATGATTTCGCGCAACTCCTTGCCCATCGCCTTGACGATGTCGTTTGTTTTAATTTCTGTGGAGCGCGGAAGCCCTGTGATGAAGTCGCGTCCGCGCACGACCATTATGAGCTCCTCTTGAAGCGGCACGGCCGCCCCGATTTGGATCTTCACATCTTCAGCGGTTTTCTCGCCAATCGCCAAGTTGTAGGTTTTTTTGATGTAGTCGGCGATAGCGTGGTCGAGTTTGTCTCCCCCGCACTTTATCGAGGTCGAGGCAACAATTCCGCCGAGCGATATGACCGCAACATCCGAAGTGCCTCCGCCGATATCAACAACCATGTGCCCGCGCGGTTCTTGTATGGGGATGCCAGCACCAATTGCCGCTAAGACCGACTCTTTGACTACATACGCGCTGCGCGCTCCCGCCTTGATGGTCGCCTCAACCACAGCACGGCGCTCGGTTGAGGTGACGCCGGTCGGGACAGACACCATCACTTCGGGTTTAAAAAATTGGAACCGCCCCATCGCTTTCTGGATAAAATACCGGAGCATCGCTTGGGTCACCCGGTAGTCAGCAATAACGCCGTCTTTGAGCGGCCTATAGGCAATAATTTCACCCGGAGTTCTCCCTATCATCTCTTTGGCATCCACCCCAACCGCGAGAATTCGCTTATCTACCTCTGAAATCGCGACAACCGAGGGCTCGTTTAAGACCACCCCCTTCCCCGGCACAAATACGAGCGTATTTGCAGTCCCTAAATCGATCCCAAGCTTTGGGTTAAAAAACGCCATTGCGTTAGCAATGATACTCGACCTCACCCCCCAAAACAAATGAGCCCTCTTGCTTTTGCGAGAGGGCTAGTCAGAAGGGGTTTCCCCTATATCTAAAAGTCGATGGAGTCTTGCTTGAGTCCGCCGCCGTAATTTTGCTTCCAGAAGAAACCGCGGGAGATCCTCTTCTTCTCGTTTTCGCCGGCCTTCCTCAAGAACACGCTCAATTTCGTCCATTGCCTCCCTCGTCCTCCTGTCACCCTCTTCTTTCCGTTGTTTTGAGGCGAAGTCCGCGAAGGGGTCTTCTTGCCCAATGAGACGGGCAAGTTCAGCAAGTGGGTCTTCAGAAGGCCGCCGTGGAGGGCGGCTAGGATCATTCATTGTCACCTCCCTCAGCTGTTAAATCAAATCTACGCTTATGAAACTACAAACCGGTAGATCGGTCAATCTCGCTCGCGTTTTATATTGAGACCTAGTTTCGCGAGGCGTTCTTCTATTTTTTCATAGCCGCGGTCGATAACATAGGCATTGCGTATGGTCGATGTGCCGCGGGCCGTTGCCGCAGCAAGAATGTAGGCAAGACCGGCGCGCAGGTCGGGACTCTCCAAATTTTTGCGGGAAAGTTCTCGCGGCCCGCGGATAAGAATGCGGTGCGGATTCATAACCGTGATATCGGCTCCCATACGCACCAAGTCATCAACGTAGCGAAAACGGCCGTCAAAAATTGTTTCCGATATTGTTCCCTCCCCTTTTGCTTGGGTAAGAAGTACGGCGATTGGTGCCTGAAGGTCTGTCGGAAACCCGGGGTATTCGTGGGTTCGCACGGAAAAACTGGCCATCTCTTTTGGTGCGCGCACCGTGATTGAATTTTTGTCGGTTTCAACCGGCACACCCGCGCGCGTTAGCAGGGTCAAAAGCGCCCCAACGTGGCCGGGTTCGCAGTCGGTAATGGTTATCTCTTTGCCGAGAAGTGCTGCGAGAATGACAAAACTTCCCGTTTCTATCCTGTCAGGAGGGGTATGATATATCATACCTTTTGCACGCAAGAGTTTGCCGCCCTGGATGCGAATGATGGGCGTGCCGGTGCCTTCAATGTGTGCGCCGCAAGAATTTAAGAATGCCGCGAGTATTCCGATTTCAGGTTCCATTGCGGCGTTCTCTAGAATGGTCTCCCCCTCGGCCAAGGTCGCGGCAAGCATCAGGGTCTCGGTTGCGGTAACCGAAATAAACGGGAAGATAATATGCGCTCCTTTGAGTTTTTTCCCCGGTGCTTTAAGAGTAAAGTCTCCGTCACTCTCTTCAACCAAAGCACCCATCGCTTTGAATCCGTTTAAAAAGAAGTCTATCGGCCGCTCGCCGAGAACACACCCCCCGGGGTACGGAAAAGATACTTCTCCAAAACGTGCAAGTAACGGCCCCGTCAATACTACCGAGGCACGAAAGCGCTCGGCGATCTCTTTTTTTAATACCGGAGCTTGTTTTGCGTGCACCAAAAGCTCCCGCATGCGGTGCACGTCCTCGATCTCGGGGACATTTTCAAATTTGACCTCGTCTTCAAACAAAGCGCTCGCGGCGAGTGCTTTTAATATGGCGTTTTTGGCGCCGCCTACCCGTATCTCCCCGCGAAGCGTATGCTCACCCGCAAGACCATCCACAACAAAGACATCATTCATCCGTCTAGTATATCCTTTTTATGTTTCTTTGGATTTATTTCCCACCAGAATTTTTTGGAGAAGTTTTTTGACTCATCGCACACGCGCTTCAGATAGTAGAGGTCTTTGGTGGGGATGACTTGCAGGGTTTTGCCCATGCGGGGCATAGTAAGAGGAGATAGGCCGTCTTGCCTGCGCTCGGAGTTGAGCCGTTCCATAAAATACTTCAAAAGCTCCCCGCGCTCGGTAATGCGCTCTTTTTTATTTGCCCCCTCCTTTATATGAACACCGATATGCTTCATACAGTGTGGAGTATATCAAATTTGACAAATACCGAAGAAACGATAGAATCGGAAAAGGCAGTTTGGTGCAGACGGTGGATATTTCACCCAACCCCCTCCAGCGTCTGTGCTGCCCGACCGGCGTCCGCGTCGGTCGGGGACAATTTGTACAAAATCAGTTTGGGTGCACGGCGGCGGCATTCCCCCCCACGCCCCTCCGACCGCCTGTATCCGGCCCGGGCTGTTACGACCCATGAAACCAACACAGCCCGGGCGCCAACATGCCACGCGGGCATCTGGTCTCGCGTAGCCCTTAGAGCCAGCCCTTCCATCTTCGGATCGGCTGGCTCTTTCAATTTTCCGTAGAAAACGGCATTATGTGATGCGTAATGCAAAAAGACCCCGTCGTACAAGTTGGCAGTGCGGTGTTGCGCCAGATAGCGAAGTCTCTTTCTAAAAAAGACATTACGTCCCGCAAAATAGCGGGTATTGTTAAACGCATGAAGACGGTGCTTACGAAAGAGGGTTTCGGGGTCGCTATCGCCGCGCCACAAATCGGAGAGTCCTTGCGTATATTTGTGATTGCAGGAAAGGCGTTTTCTATTGCAAAAGAGAATAAAAACCCCCTGCCGGATAAGGTGTTCATCAATCCGGAAATAACCAGAGTTTCAAAGTCAAAAAAAGAAATGACCGAAGGGTGCCTCTCGGTGCGCAACAAGTACGGCGCGGTCCCGCGGCACGAAAAGGTAAGTATCAAAGCGCTCGATGAAACCGGCAAGTCGTTGAGCTACCACGCCTCAGGGCTTGTGGGACAGATATTTCAGCACGAGATAGATCACCTCAACGGCATTCTCTATATAGACAAAGCGACGGCAGTCGTCGACGACGAAGAGTGGAAAGAACTCAAAGAAAAACGGACAAAAGAAAAGCATGGCTAAAACAAAACCGCCTCTGTTCACCTTTTTCGGAACACCACTCTTCTCGGTGCGCGTTTTGGACGCACTTGAAGCAAACGGGCTCTTGCCCGCGCTCGTTATAACCGCACCCGACAAAAAGCAGGGTCGCGGGCAGAAACTTGCACCTTCAGCCGCAAAAGTGTGGGCGCAGGAGCGCGGTATTGATGTTATTACCCCGGCAACTCTCAAAGAGGCTGCGTTGATTGCCGAACTTCAAAATACCGACTGGGATGTGTTTGTGGTCGCCGCATATGCCAAACTTATTCCAAAAACTATTTTGGATATTCCTCGCAAGGGCTCGCTCAATGTCCACCCCTCGCTCCTGCCAAAATTCCGCGGCCCATCCCCCGCCCTCTCCGCAATTTTGGCAGACGAGCGCACAACCGGCGTCTCAATAATGCAGATGACCGAAAAGATGGATGCGGGGCCTGTTGTCGCCCAAGCGCGCGTTGAGCTAACACAAGAGGACTGGCCGCCCACAGGGAGCATGCTTGAAGACATGCTCGCGACAGAGGGCGGCAACCTGCTTGCGGAGATACTGCCAGAGTGGATTGCAGGAAACATAACTCCCGAGCCCCAGAACGAAAGTAAAGCAACCTATACGCGCAAGTTCACCGACAAAGACGCCCTTCTCGATGCATCAAGGTTCAACCTTGATGCAGGGTATTCCCGTGAAGCGTTCCTTAAAATTCGGACATTTGATCGCAACCCACGTGCTTACTTTGTTGATGAAAAAGGGAGACGTGTGATAGTAACCGAGGCCGAGCTCAAAGACGGTAAACTAGAGATCCTAAAAGTAATCCCCGAAGGCAAGAAGGAGACAGATTTTAAAACTTATCGCGCCAACCGCGCAGATATTCTTTCACTTTAACCGCGCTGCGGCGGAAGATTTGGAGTTTCTTCTTTTTTGTTTGGGTGAGGTTGCGGAAAAGTTCTGCGGAAGCAATGTCTATCGCCTCATGCAACGCGTCACCCCGCGCCTCGGCACGCAAAGGCCCGGGCAAACCCGGCTCATAGAGCATAAATTCCGCACAGTATTTCTTTCCGTCCCAAAGCGGCATAAACTTTAATTCCACGTCTGTGCGAGCGGCTTCTAGGTCCCCCACAAACTTATCGAGAGAGGCGAGCTTCTTCTCTACATAGGCGCGATTTTCCGGACTGATGGAAACCCCCGTCCCTTTGATGTTGTAGTGCATCATCTTTCTTACTATAGCAAATATAAAACGCCGCAACCTACCTCAAGGTTGCGGCGTTGGAGATGTCGAGCGGATCGTTCTAGTTGAGACGAGACCATTTGAGCATCTCATAAACTGGTCGACGTTTGATGAGCTTGAAGTACCGCGGCGGTGTTTCGCCGAAGCGGTTAGTGAACGGCGGGACTTTCTCATCTTTTTTGAGAAGCACGACGGTGTTCATGAGATAGCAACGTCTCTCATTTTGGTTTTCCCCATAGAGGGGAACGACCTCGAGCACGTGTCCGAGGTACTCGTCCTTCCTAAAAATAGGGACGCACCCCAGGACGATGTGCGTTGCTTCTCTCTCGGGCTTGTTGCTGTCGGACCCCCAGTACTCGCCGGGGATCCATTTATCCGCTTCAGCCTTGGGGAAAAGACCGACGACATCGCTCCCGATATCGACACTCCTCTGCCCAGGTGCCTGCTCGCGCAAGATTTTTGTCATCCCGTACTCCTACTGCTGTTGGTGAACTGATTCTCACCCAATAATATACTTTTACAAAAATAAAGTCAAGAAATTATTTATTTTATTGCTGCGCGACACGTTTATAGCGGCCCATGAGTTGCGCGTGCGCGAGCACATGCCCCTCAATTGCATCGAGTACTTGCTGCTTTGTGGTACCTTCCTTCAAAGCAAGTTCACTATCGAGCGCGTATAACACAAACATATAACGGTGCTCGCTCGGCTCATACTGCGGCGGCGGACACGGCCCCGTGTATCCCAACTTCCCTGCCCCATTATTGCCTCGCACTCCCGCGGAGCCCCCTTCGGCAATGATGGTAGTGGTTGTGAGGATATTGAAGAGTACCCAATGGTCAAAAACGCCATCTGGCTTCACGGCCTTCGGCACATCCGGGTCGTCCATAAGGAGTACCACCGAGAGGGCATTTTTGGGGACGTCTGAGATTGTTACAGGCGGGCTCACGTTCTCCCCATCGCAGGTGTACCTAGAGGGGATAGTGGCACCGTCCCCAAATGCTGAACTTTCAAGTTTCATAGAAGTTGTTGCTGATGAGTTATCCGGTAATCGGGGTGTGGGGCGGCTGAAGGCGTACCACGCGCCTACCGCGACGATGATAAATAGGATTCCGAGTATCGCGTAAGCATTCCTCATTTCTTTTTCTTCGCCTCTGGCGCCCGCTCGCCAAAGTAGCATGCTTCCATATTGGAGCCGTCGGGGTCGTAGACAAACGCGGCGTAATAGGTAGGGCCGTAGTTGAGCCGGAAGCCGGGGCCGCCGTTATCTTTACCTCCTGCTTTGAGCCCCGCTTTGTAGAACTCCTGCACGGCCTTTTTACTTTTTGCGCCGAAGGCGACATGCGTGGGGAGAACCTTCTTTTTCTTCGCTATCCAGAAGCTCGTGTGCCCACCCTCCTTGAAGCCGGCGGCTTGCCCGGACTCCATTGTCTGCTTGTACCCCAGGGGCTTTAAAAGAGCCGTGTAAAACTTCTTACTCTTTTGATAATTGGAAGCCGGGACCATTACGTGCTCAATCATGTCTCCCAGTATAGCAAAACGCCCGCTCCAAGTTGGAGCGGGCGCGTGGCCTCGGCAGCGCCGGCTAGCGCGGGAGCATCTGCACGAGGGCGGGAGGGCTCAATTCGGCGCCCTTCGCCCTGCTGGTGACACCCGAGTAGACCGCCCAAACTGCGACGGCAATACACGCCGCGATAAGGCCCCATTCGATGGCGGTGGCTGGACTCACCCCCTTTCTTCTCTCACGAGAGGATAATACGAATCTAGTACTCTGTCAATTTACCTAATTTCATGTATAATTTTTTACGTTCGTTTATTCCGCGGTAGCTCAATGGTAGAGCAGCTCCCTGTTAAGGAGTTGGTTGTAGGTTCGAGTCCTACCCGCGGAGCCTAAAAATACGATATGATTTCCTCTGTAACTAAAGCGGGGGGATTCGGCGTTCTATAGGTATGAGTATTTCAAGAAAAAAATTCGTTATTCTCTTCATCATTTCTGGGTTCGTCTTTCTTTTTATTACTACTTCACTTTTGGGATCAACAGGTCCCCGAGGATTCCCTAAACCCCCCGACTCTGTCCTCAGAACTGGTGGCAACTCACCAATAGCCTGGAAGCGCACCGTGTCCACAATTATAGTACCTATTAAAATTGTTTTGATAGGACCTTTAGCTCTGCCTCAGATTAATTTTTTGAAGGATGATCCGCCACCTCCATTTATTGGTATCTATCTCGTTTTCTATTGGACGATTCTTGCCTTAGCTCTTCATTATCTCCTTGGTAAAGTGAAGCACCCTTAACGCATCATCAGACTCGATGGACAGGATTACAATGCCATACTTCATTCTCGCAATAGTGTTTGGGGTGTTTCTGGTTGTATATGGTGAATATGATGATAGCCCCGGAGGGCAGCTACTGGGGCTACTTGCCGTTATTGTCGGTATTGTCGGCGTAATAAAAAGAGTGCGTGTTCGGTAACGATTACTTCAACGATGAGGGCAGCCGGCCCAACAGCAAGGCCGGCGCTTCCCTTCTATGAGCTCCTCACGCGTTCTCTTTATATGGAGTGTTCTCGTCTCCGGTTTTTTGACTGATAGAACCCAGCAGATCCACTCGTTGCGAGCGAGAGGGGTAATGTCCTCCCACACTACTCGCGCCGCAGGCGCTGACATAAGGGCTTTTCGTAGATCCGCCGGCATGCTGTGCACCACACCACCGGCAATTCCTTTTTTGCTCATGCTGAATTTTTCCTTAATTGCCGTACCAACTCTTGAGCCAGCTTCGCATCATGTCGATTTCCCGGGACTGCGAGGTAATGATGTTGTCGGCAAGTTCTTTCATCTCAGCGCGCTGCGTTGAAGCTTGAAGCATTTGCGCCATCATGATGGCCATTTCGTGGTGCGGAATCATCTGCTCAATGAACTCGCGATCAAACTCTGAAGCGGAGGTGCCCGCGAGCACTGCCGTGTCCCCTTCCATGCTACCCATATGCATCCCGCCCATGCCTCCCGGCGGCACAGTCGTGCCGTACCACGCCTTGTACCAGCCACTCATGTCGTTAATTTCTTTTTGTTGCGCCTCAATAATCCCATTGGCAAGCGAGATAATTTCCGGTCGTTTTGAGCGCTCAAGTGCGATTTTTGCCATTTCTATCGCGCCTTCGTGGTGCGGGATCATCTGCACGATGAAGTGCTGATCTATATTTTGTCCCATCATAGAACCCTGAGACATCATGTGATTGCCCGTTGGTATTGCGGCGTTCGTACCCCGCAAGGTATACCCCACGCCGATGCCAACGATGAGCAATACCGCTCCAATAATAAGTGGGTTTCTTTCCATAACATTACGATTATAACGAATAATGTTGCGGTCCGATACTACACACTACAGCTTGCACTGCTTTTGCCTTGCGGCGCAACCGCCGCGGCAACACGCGCGAAGCCCGACGCACTTGAATATTCCTTCCCGAGCACTTCCTGTGGCGACACCTCTTTCCATGCGACCCCCTTCTGTTGTTTATAGAGTGCAATTGTCCTATAGGTGTCGGGGAACCAGTAGGAGTTGACGGCGAGGGCCGCCCGCCACATCTCCTCTTCGGAAATATCCTGCGAGGCCATGAGCTCCAGGAGTCCGAGCATCGCCATCCCGTGGTTGCAATCGGGGAAGTGTGTTGAGTTCCCGCAACACGGGCGGTAAATGCCGCGTGAGAGTTTTTCAACGAGCGCCTGCTGCTCTTTGGTGAGTATGACAAGCGAGTGCATGCCGTAGTGCTCCATCGCATCACCACTCGCGAGTGTCCATCCGCCGGTTGAGGCAAATCCGCCAGCCGGCGGACCATCTCCCCCGTACTTCGGGTTCATCATCTCTGCCCTGTCTTCAAGAATCGGGTTTGTATTCGCAAGGCCAAGTGCCCAGAGAAGGTTGAGGAGGTACGGGGCATTCTCTCGTGTAATACGCACCCGCTCGGGATTGTCGCCCTCAAGAAGCACCTTTTGCTCTTCGGTCAATGTGCCATAAAGTGTCGTGAATTTCTTTTTATCAATGGCGCCCACTTTGACAAGCTGTCTGCCAAGGTCGCCCCAGACAATGGGGAGCACTACCCCTTCCTCCGGGGCGACCGCACCGGTGTCTACCGAGCGCGCAGGAACCGGAATACTGAGGAGTACGAGCAGGAGAACGCTAGCCGCAAGCGCCGCAGGGATTGTGAAGCGCTCCACGATTTTTTCAAGTGTGTTATCCATAGTTACTTGTCGCAGCAATCTTCCATCTTTTTGATAATATCCTCAACCGACCACACTTCACCCGCAGATTTCGCAGAAGTGCGGAGCCCGGCTGCCTTTAACCGTTTCATTGTTTCTTTAATCCCGAGCGTTTGAATTTCGTTTAGGATCTGGCGACGCTGTTCGCAACGGGAGCAGTGCGGAAGGTGAAGGGCTTTTGCAAGCTTTGTAATTGCATCTCCTAATTTGAGTTGTCGTTTAGACATAGTAGAGAACGAGTAGGCCGATAATAATCATCGCCACCCCCGCAAACAGGCGAACCGCCTTGAGGTTCGTGCGCTTCCACTCCCCTACCTTGTCTACGACGGCTTTGTCAGCCGCAAACCAAAGCACTGCGACAAGCGGGGCGACGAGGATGAGGTTGTAGAGCACAAGGTACCCGAAGCCCGCGGCGTAGGTGACCTGGTCGTGGAGCAGCCCTATCACCATGAGGTAGGGGCCTCCGAGGCACGGCAATTGGCATACCCCGACGAGAAGCCCGAGGACAAATGCGGCGGGGATCGTCGCTTTTTGCATAAGGGCACCCATCGCACCGTGAGAGACCGCGGGGATCTTGAGCTTCAGGGGGAAGGAGGGGAAGAGAGCGTTTACGAGGTTGATGATGCCAAAGAGGATGAGGAGTGTAGCACCGAACTTCCCCATGAAGTGCGGCACACTGAAGAGGTGCAGAACCTGCAGGGCACCAAGGCCGATTGCCAAGTATGCGGCAAAGATGCCTGCAATGTAGACACCCCCGACCGCAAGGATCCTCCCCCGCGTCATCTGCATCCCGAAGAGGAATGCGACCGTGATGAGGAGAATAGAGAACGAACACGGGTGAACGCTGTCAAGGAGTGCGGACACCCCGACCAAAGGTAGGAGCCACGCGCCCCCGCCACTTATGCCCCAGATGAGAGAGGCGGTGAAGGGCGCGTACTTGAGGGCAAGAATGCCCGCGATGAGCGCGAGAAGTACCCCTGCCATGATAAGAATCCTTTTCATAGTTCAACTTCATTCACTATGACTAAGGGGTTACGTTTGCTTTGATCTCAAGCGAGAGCGTGCCACCTCCGCTGTCTTTGAGGTAGATGAAGCGATTGATTGCCCCGACACCCGCAGGGCCGTGCGCGTTCGGGTCGTAGACGACCTCAATTTCCAAACTTGTCCCCGCAGGGATCGTCTCGTTTGCTTTGGGCACAGAGCTGCCGTGCCCCGGCATGCCGAACGGCCCGCGACGCGCTTCCCCTTCGCTAAGGAGGAAGGCCTCCGTGCACATGCAAGAAGTAAACACATCGGTCACGAGAACATCCACATTGCCCCCATTCCTAACAGTGAACGTGCGGCTTACGGTACCGTCCTTCATCGAGATCAACCCGAAGTCGTACACGTTTTCCTCCGCCGTGAGTGGGCTCTCCACTTCAGGCGAAGCGTCGGGTGCACGGGCGCTACCCGTGCTGCCCCACCACATGAGGCCGCCTATCGCGAGGATCGCGAGTGCGGCAATTCCTATTGTTTTGTTGTTCATAATATTGTGAGATAGGCTAATAACGCCCACTATGGGGCGAGGAGAGAGCCGCATCCACTGAGGTAGAGAGCGGCTTTAGGCGGATGTAGGACTGTGTTCTAAAAGCGCGAGCGAGCGCAAGAGTGCGTGCGTTGGAGCAAGATTATTTTCTACCGCTCTGCGCGTGCGCAGAAAATACGGGAGGAGAGGCCGTGCGACACTTCTGAAGACCGCAAACAACGCAAATACAAAAAGGAGCAAAAGGGTGAGCAGGGTGTTTTGTGTGAGGGTCACGGCAAACTGGTTCTGCCACGCGCCCACATGGTTGAGTGGATTTGTTGGGCATAGAGCTGCGTCGTGGCCCGCAAGCGGGCAGCCCGCCATTTCTTCCATAGCGCCGCCTCCTATCATTAGGTAAGAATTCGCGATACCTCCGGCTCCAACAAGCAGAAAGATAATGACCAGCATTCCGATAAGTGTTTGCTTGGGGTCCATATATAGTAGTGTATTACAATTTCAACCTTGGTTCCACCCACTTCAGTGCAACTGCGTTTAAGGCAACGATAATGGAGGAGGCGGACATGAGAAGTGCCGAAATTTCTGGCCGGAGTGACCAGCCGAAGGAGGTATAAAAGACCCCAGCGGCAACAGGAATGGCAAGCACGTTATAAATTGCGGCCCAAAAAAGATTTTGTTTCATCTTCGTAACAGTTGCTTTACTCAAGCGAAGCGCCGCGACGATGTCGTAGGGGTCGGATTTCATGAGGACGATATTGCCGGTTTCGATCGCGACATCGGTGCCCGCGCCTATAGCAATGCCGATATCGGACTGCGCCAAGGCAGGCGCATCATTGATGCCGTCGCCGACCATGGCGACGAATTTCCCTTCGTCCTGCAATTTCTTCACGTACTTTGCCTTATCTTCCGGCAACACCTGCGCGAAGTATCGGTCAATACCAAGATCGGCCGAGATGGCTTTAGCCACCTGTTCGTGGTCGCCCGTTATCATCGCAACTTCGAGCCCCATCTCCTTGAGTTTCTGTATCGTCTTCTTTGCGCTTTTGCGCACCGTGTCAGCCACCCCGATAGCACCGGCGACTTTTCCGTCAATGGCCACGATGCTTATGGTATTGCCGGTGCTCAAAAGCCGGTCTATTTCTTTTTGAAGCGGGGCGAGGTCTATACTGTTTTGTTGCATCAAGCGCTCGGTCCCCGCGATAACCGTTTTGCCATTAACGACGGCGCGCACGCCGTGGCCTCCGATTGATTCAAACTTCTCCACTCGTTTCTCAACAGAGATGTTTCGTTTCTTTGCTTCCTCGATGATGGCGAGGCTGATCGGGTGGTTGGAGCTTTTCTCCACAGCGGAGGCATACGCGAGCACGTCCTCTTTCGTATAGGGAGCAACCGAGACGACTTCGGTTACTTTTGGTTTACCTTCGGTCAGCGTCCCCGTTTTATCAAGCACAATTGCGGTAAGCCTTGACGTATTCTCAAGCGTCGCCGCGTCCTTGATGAGAATGTTGTGTTTTGCGCCAAGGCCGGTACCGACAGCGACGGCGGTTGGGGTCGCAAGCCCCAAGGCATCCGGGCACGCAATGACAACCGTTGAGATAGCAAAGGTGAGCGCTCCGAGCAAACCCGCGTCGCCAAAAAAGTACCAGCCAATAAAAGCTGCGAGGCCGGAGCCGACCGCAACGATAACGAGCCGGCCAGCCCACAGATCGGCAATGCGCTGTCCGGGTGCCTTGGAATTCTGCGCAGTCTCGACCATCTTGATTATCTGCGCCAAAACGGTCTCTGAGCCGACCTGCGTCGCCTTGAACTTGACCGCACCTGTGAGGTTGACGGAGCCGCCGATGACCTTTGCGCCAATAGCTTTAGAAACCGGAATCGACTCACCGGTAACCAACGATTCGTCTATCGAGCTTTCGCCCTCCGTGATTTCACCGTCAACAGGAACCTTGTCGCCTGGCCGGAGTACGACGATATCGTCATGCGCTATTTCTGCGCTGGGGATGGATACTTCCTTTCCGCCGCGAACGACGGTCGCCCTCGGCGGCACGAGATCGAAGAGTGCGCGCAGGGCATCAGAGGTGCCGCGTCGCGACTTCATTTCCATCCAGTGGCCAAAAAGCACGAATGTGACGAGAAGCGCCGCCGCTTCATAGAACGTCTCGCTTTCAGGTCGTATGAACGTGATCAAGACACTAAAGAGATACGCCGCCAAAACACCGGTCGCGATAAGGACCGACATGTTCAAGACGCGTGCCTTGAGTGAATAGTAGGTACCGGTCAAGAAAATCGAGCCGGTCCAAAAAACGATCGGCGTCGTAAGGATGAAAAGGATCCAGTTTACCGGGATCGGTGCCGGAAGATCGAGCCCGAAAAAGTTGATGCCGACCGGTGAGTAGAGAAAAATCGGTATCGAGAGGATGAGCGAAACCCAAAATCGGCGGCGCATATCCGCTTCCATCGCTTTGGCCATTTGAGGATTAGTCATAGCGGCCTCATGATCTTTGTGGCTCATCTTCGATATATCCTGCCCGGAATGAGTGCCAGTTTGCTTGGGCTTGCCCGCCGTAGCTTTAGTGGAGGCGGGGATTAAATCCATGCCGCACCCCGGGCACTTGCCAGGCTCCTTCTTAATGACCTCCGGATGCATTGGACAGGTGTACGTTTGCATAATAGTTATTGCAGTGCCCACATAAACGAACGCTCAGGGACTCCGCCAACATTTTTAATTAGTAACTCAACAGAGGATGGTATTGGGGTTATCGCTTCAAATACCACGACACCTTCACGGTGATGACCGCCGGGCTCGGCACCGTCCCAAGCTATTGGCTGATAGATATTGCCCCTGTCATCTACCAACGTCGCCGTCGTGAGTATGTCGTCGTCCAAGCTTCCTGCGTGGGTATCAAAAACAATCTGAAATTTCCATGTTTGGGTATCTTGAGATAACTCAATCGGCGTTACCGTAACCGTGACCGGTGATTGTTCGTCTGTTTTTGTCTCCCATTTCTGGGAAGCCTCTGAAGTTTCTTGAACCGTTCGTTGGACACTCTCTTGTGGCAATGTCTGGGTGTCAAAACCGCCTGTGTAAAAAAGGAAAGCGGCTATCAAAATGACCGGGAGTACAAACATGTAAAACAGAGATTTCATGCGTGCTCCCGCTTACATTGTAAGATTCTGTTTGCCATATAGATGATACCGCCAAGGTTAAAGACAATGCCGACCCAAAAGAGTTCTGTCTGATACTGTGCGATAAACGTTACGATCCCCGCTACGCCAAGAATAGGAAGCAGATTAACAAGGTAGTGGGCGCAGCAAGAGATCATCGCGGCAGTTGATGTCGTGCCGGTTATTCCCAAAATCCTACCTCCGTCATGCATGCCTCTGATGAGATTTCTTAGGTACGTATAGAGTCCGACCTGGACGCCAAAACCGACGGCAAGACTCACAACGAAGTACCAGAACTGAGAAAATTGACTTTGGGCAAAGCCTCCACCAGATACGAGGGTAAGCACCACAAAATAGACTCCGAGGAGAGCGCCGCTGGCAAATACGCCATACAGAATTGATTTTGTGGTGATACTCGTCATGACTACTAGATCGCGACGTTCATCTGAAGAATGCGACAACGAGCAGAACAACAACGGGGATGGCGCAACAGAGCACCATCAACCACATGTGTTTCGAATTGTGATTACCTCCGTGCATAACTTCAACTCCGAATCGTGTTCCAGAGGTAGACGAAGAGCCATACGCCGACAACGACGAGAACATCCCAGACAATGAGGCCGGTTATGAACGTGCCGATTGTGAAGGGTCCCGACGTCACCGGAACTATCGCGTGCAATGCAGTCGCGAGAAAAAGTCCCCTCACTCCCGGAAGGAGCCAAACCGCGACGTAGCACACTGTGTAAGCGATACTTGTCCACGCGACGCTGACCTTGAGCAAACGAGTTGTGTTTATCATAGATTTTTTGATACTGATGACTTAATAATTCATCGTGCCGGATCGACCACAGCCGGCCTAGTTTTTTCGTTGAGCGAGCCGATAGATCTTCAAGATCTCCGAGATGGCCCTCCCCTTTTTGCCGCTCTTCATCTGGTGGTGCACGTGAGAGGAAAGGTGGTTCTCAAGAACAAGATTTTCAACACCCGAGAGCGCCTCTTTTATGGCGCTGGATTGCGTAATGATGTCCACGCAGTAGCGCTCGGTACCGACCATTTTGATGAGCCCCCCAAGCTGGCCCCGTATAAGGCTCAAACGGCGGAGCGACTTTCTCTTTAGGTCCGCTTTCATGTCCCCATAATACCCCCAGGGGGTATCTTGTGTCAAGAGTGGATACCGGATAGTATATGAGTAAAGGTCGATAGTATCTACAATCGCAATAAAATTATGATAGACACAAAACGTGCACTTAAGGTAACCGTGGCGTGGATCAGTGTTGTGTATGTCGTGTGCTTTGGAGGGGTCGCTCTGATGCCGGGGATCCGCGGGTGGTTCATGATGAATGCGCTCCACATGAATGCCGGAGCGTTCTCAAACGTTATAACCCTCGGCACCTTCATCTCGGGGCTCATTCTTTGGAACATCGCTGCGCTCCTTGCCGTGTGGCTCTTTGCGTACCTCTGGAACACAATTAAGGGCTAGGGTCGCTTCTCCTTTTTGGGACGGTTTCTGTTTTTATATAAACAGATTCGGATTTAACCCCTCGCAAGAAATACCGCGCCGCTCTGATACTCCAGAGCGGCGTTTTCTTTACACCACAGCTACAGTAACTATTGTCGAACCGCCCTAACGATAGCAATAAGTACGCAGGCCCCCAAGAGTGCCACGACAAAACTGTAGAAGTTAAACCCGCCGACACCACTAGCCCCGAACATACTCATTATCCAACCGCCTATGACCGCCCCTACGATCCCAACCACGATGTCCCACACTAATCCCCCGCCGCTACCCATTACCATTGAGGCGACCCATCCAACCAACGCACCAAAAATGATCCAGATTAGAATATCCATATATTTTTAATTATTTTCTTGCTTGTTTAGCTTGACCGCTGCCTCGGGAGTCGACACCGTTTTGCCCATGAGAAACAGCTTGATAATACCGAAGGCCAACATCCAGTACACAAGCATCGCGAGAAGTGTCGTCCATTCAATGACACTGCCTGCTACGTGTGTAATCCGGAAGACACTAAGGAACGGCGCCGCAAAGATATGCGTCACCGCGTAAATAAAGTAGCTAAACCCGGCGTCCGGATTTGCCGCAAGCAGCTTGAGTACAAATCTGAAGGCGAGCAATACTTCGATAAGACCTAGTGCGTACCAAACAATCTGCGTACCGCGGTAGAGCGGCTTTGTTGTTGGAGAGTTAAATGAATCCATATAGTTAGTTAAAATTAATAGATTCACTATAATGAGAAACGAATGAAAAAACTATGAAGAAAGCTCGAATCTCTTTTAACTTCAAGCTAATTTGGAGTGCCAAAACATCATTCTTCATAATATGTTCATGAAGGGTGAAGTAGAGTAGTATGGTCTTATGCGTTTACTCATTGTAGAAGACGAGGAGGTCCTCGCAAACAACCTCAAAAAAATCCTTGAACACCGTGGCTTTGCGGTTGACTGGCTCATGGACGGCGAAAAGGCCCGTACGCGTATTGCTATGTATCATAAGGAATACGACGTTATTATACTTGACTTGACACTCCCGGGCATGGATGGTTTGACCCTGCTGAAGAGTATCCGGGCTGACAACATCTCCTTACCCGTCATTATTCTTACCGGCCGGAGCGAAACGGAACACAAGGTTGTACTGCTCAATGCCGGCGCAGACGACTATGTAATAAAGCCGTTTTCGGCAGCGGAGCTTGTTGCACGCATTGCTTCCGTAACACGACGGCCTCCGATAGCAAACAAGGTCGTACACAGCGTGGGAGACATCACGATAGATACTGCCGCACATCGCGTATCTATCAACAACACCGAGATTCCGCTGACACTTAAAGAATATACTCTTCTTGAATGTTTCCTGCGCCGGCCGGGCGAAGTGTTTACCCGTGAGGAGCTCTCCAACCAGGTATGGGACTTCAATGCGCTGACCTTGAGCAACGTTCTGGATGTACATATGAAAAACCTGCGCAGAAAACTCCACAAAAATGGCAACTCACCGCGCTTTGAAACAGTGAGGGGTGTTGGGTATCGTTTTGTGGCCTAACATACTATGATCCGCTTTTCTTTTTCTTATTACAGAAACCTATTCCACTCCAAAGCAAAACTTGCCGATGAATTGGAGCGGGCTTTGCATAAAGTTGAGTCTGAAATTAAATCAAAGAAAGAATTTCTTTCGATTTTAGCTCATGAGCTCCGTAATCCACTTGCCGCGATATTAAGCTCTGTCGAGCTACTTCGGTTGCAAGAGGTGCATGCGCCGAAAACGTCTAAACTGCTGCAAACTATCGACGAACACATCCGCTCCATAACGAGCATGCTGGATGGATTGCTTGACCTTTCAAGCGCCTCACAAAATGAATTGACTTTACGGAAGGAAAAACTCTCTCTGGATTCTCTTATCGACCGCGCTGTACGCACGGCCCAGACCCTCATACGCAGCCGCGGCCACACGCTTTCTGTCATAAAGCCGGAGCATGATTTGCACCTTAAGGCAGACCCGGTACGGCTTGAGCAAGTATTGGTGAACCTTCTTAGCAATGCGGCAAAATACACTAACCCGAACGGGTCGATACAATTTGTTGCGAGGCAGGAGGATGCTTCGGTGGTCATCTCTATAAGCGACAACGGCATTGGCATGTCCAAAAACACTCTTGAAAATATTTTTGAACCGTTCTTTCAGGCCAAGCGCGGAGCACTGCCTACCGAAGGGTTGGGGGTCGGTTTGCGGCTCACGCGTAAGTTCATCGAACTGCATGGCGGTACTATAGAAGCAATAAGTCCGGGCGTCGGGCGCGGTTCTCAATTTACCGTTCGCCTACCGTTACCTGCGGACACACAAGCCCTGCCGGTTACCAAAATGAAGCCTGCCAAGACCACACTACACCACGTCAAAAATACCCGCACCGTTCTTGTTGTTGACGATAACGAAATAGCGGCAGAGGCGTTGGGGAAGCTTCTGGAACTCCGGGGACACACTGTCACCATTGCTCACAACGGTACCGAAGCAATACACAAAGCCACGGCTACCCATCCGGAAATTATTATCTTGGATATCGGATTGCCCGATATCGACGGGCATGAGGTCGCCCGTATATTGAGGGGGGAGAAAAACTACTCGCCTGCCATTATTGCACTTACAGGCTTCGGCAATCCCCAAGACAAAGCGCGTGCGCTTAAAGGCGGTTTTAACCTCTACCTTACAAAGCCGTCGGGGCTTAAGGAGATCGAGGCCGCATTCCGGAAAGTGCCGCATGCGCCCGAGTATAAATTCGTATGAGTGCACATGTATCAGGACTGGATCCCGAGCTCACGGAGGCGATCATAGAGACCCTGCGCGAGCCGATAATCATTTTGGATAAAAATCTGCGCGTCGTTGTCGCAAGTCGCGCTTTTTACGACATCTTCAGTGTTGAGTACGACGGGGTTCACAATAAAATGTTTTATGAATTAGGAAACGGCGAGTGGAATATTCCGTCCCTGCGAGCACGCTTGGAGAAAGTTATTCCGCAGAAACAGGCCATTGAGGAATACCGGGTTGAGCACAATTTTAAAAGATTGGGTTTACGCACCATGGTTATAAACGCCCGCGAGATACGGTTTGATAACAAGCGGCAAAACATGCTTGTCTCGATCTCTGACATAACAAAAGAGGTCGCCACACAGCGCGACAAAGAAAAACTGATGGTGCAGAAGGACACCCTGCTCAAGGAAATGCGCCATCGTATTGCAAACAGCTTGCAACTCATCGCGAGTATAATTCTTCTGAAAGCGGGGAGCGTAAAATCCGAGGAGAGTCGCGCACATCTTGAAGACGCGCACGATCGCATCCTCTCCATTGCAACTGTTCAACGCAATCTTGACCCCACGAGTGCAAACTCCGAGGTGCCGGTCGTCGTTTATTTACAGACCCTCTGTAAAAGTATCGCCAAAACAATGATCAGCAACCGGAAGTCAATTTCGGTCAAGGTTACCGGAAATGCTGGGACAGTCACGCCTGACGAGGCCATTGGCTTAGGGCTCATTACAACAGAGCTGGTCATCAATGCACTGAAACACGCGTTCCCAAAAGGTAAAGGCAAAATAACAGTCACGTACGACTCCGCAGGGGCGCAGTGGGAGCTTGTTGTGGGTGATGACGGTATCGGGCTATCGGCGGCGGATATGGCCGCCCTAGAGGGCCTCGGCACCAGCATTGTTGAGTCACTGGCATTGCAACTAAACGCCAAGGTTAAAAGAAAAAGTTCGCCGCACGGCACGGTAGTGTCGGTCATTCATCCGTCTCACTCTGCGTCCGTACGGTAAGGTTGGATCTTTTTTTATCTAGTTAGCGATAGTCCAGGTCGTCCCGCGGATCGGAAACGAGCCGGTAACGTTGGCATTAGCGTCGATTGAAGTAACATCCATCATGAGTTGCTGACCGAGGTAGTAAGAAACATCCCCCGTGAGCACCGCCTTAATTGTGAAGAGTTTCATTTCTCCGGGTGCGAATGTCACGACCGCGGTCGGTGCAAACGCCAAACCGTTTTTGAACAGCACAAACCCTTCGGTTCCGCCCGCGGAGCCGCGCGAGCCACCCTTATCATCGACAGTCGTAAAACCAATGACCGATTGAGTAGAAGCCGAGCCATTTTGTTTTACCCAAAAGCCCTTGAGCGTTGCGACCTCCTTCCCCACATTGTTTATTTGGAGATAGGAAATAGGAACAGCACCACCCGCATGTGCAACACCCCCAAAGAGAAGCGGCACCGACTGTACGACAAGAGTCGTGTTCGACTTGGTAGCATTTTTTTTGTTCGTTTCAACCGCAAGAGTGCCGGTCGCAAGCACGTTGCCGGAAGATTTCTTTCCGCTGTAGAGAGTAACCTCGTAGGAGCCGCTCTTAAGCTTCTTTGAAACTTTGACTTTCCAGCTATCATTTTTAACCTTGAGGACATTGCTCTTGTAGATCGTTTTGGTACTATTCTCTTTTTTTATCTCTATCTGGACGGTTTTTGCCCCAAAGGCAAGACCTGAAAGAGTTGGTTTTGATGTGGTAGTCGTGAGCGAAGCAACGTCAATACTTCCTAGCACAAACACCGCATACGCAGAGGATGGGACGAGAGCAACGCCCAGAAATAGAACTAGAGTTACTAAAGAAGATTTCATGTAGAGAAGTATACCCGTCTTGACGCGATAGTGCGAAGAAAATTACCTGACAGACATTAAGCTCTCACATTCAAAAAGAGGCGCCCATACGAGGGCGCCTCTTTTTGTGTGAAGTCCTCATTATTGAACCGAAACCTGATCGCCGACGATCCCATCCGCCGGATTGGTGAGCAACATAACACCGCTGTGTATATGGAGACCCGGAGCAGTTGCGAGGGCTGCGTTTGCGGTGTCAGCAGTGACCGTGCGCACTTCACCCGTCGTATTTACATACGCATAAGTTGCCGCGTAAGCAAAGACAGGAAAGCCCATAGCGACTACGGCCGCTAGGACGATACCGGTGAGTACAAGAAGGTTGGCTGCTGTTTTAAGAGAATGTGTATTATTAGTCATATATTTTTTTATTAATTATTTAGAAGTAAAAATCCCGCAAAACGATTTCTAAAGTGAACGCTCTCTGTGCTCTCCACTGTGGCTGATTAAATACCACGGTCGACTTTTGGAGAGCTAGCGAGTGCGAATATGCACCACTTAGGACCTCTGCGACTCCATGAAGTGTACACATACCTTCATGAAAGCCGGGTGAAGGATTTTTTAAATCAAAAACACCCCGCTGTGCGGGGTGTTTTCTGCCTATCTAGACGGCTTTTGTTTCGGCTGTCGGCTTTTTCACTTCAGGAGAAGTCGGGGTTGGCGTCGTCTCTTTTGAAGGGACTGCGGGTGTTGTCGCTGTTGGCTTTTTGTTCTCATCCATAAAATCTTTATTATCTGTTATTGCCCTCTAATAAGGCCGACCAGTCGTCAATGGTAAACACATCACTATGAATATTTCATGAACGACCGTGGAATACTTCCTTTTGTAAGAGAAAGCATCAATGAAAAGAGGCGCCCATACGAGGGCGCCTCTTTTCTTTAATTTGAGTTTTGAATTTACTGAACCGGAACCTTGTCACCCACGATACCGTCAGAGGGGTTCGTGAGAAGCATAACCCCGCTGTGCTCGTCGATATTGGGAGCGGTCGCTATTGCCGTCGTGGGGTCGTTAGCAGTAACGATGCTTACTTCCCCAGACTGATTCACATACGCATATGTCGCGGCGGCCGCAAGAGCAGGGAGAGTCGCGAAGGCAACTGTTCCTACAACGATAGCTGCTTCAGCAAGAAAGCGCGAACCCGCTTTCAAGAACATAGTAGTATTGGTCATGATATTTGTTTATTTTACTGCGATAGAGTTTAGCAAACCCCTCAACCGACCCCATGAGGAGCCGGGGAAGATGACGCGTTCATAATCAAAAGATTACGTTACTCTGGGCCAAAAATGAAAGTTTTATGAAGACCTATTTTGCTGAGCAGAAATGAAAAAACGCCGGCCACGTGGCCGGTATTTTTTCTTTGCACCAAACTACAGAAAGTTAATTACTGCCCGAGGAGCCGCTTCCGCTTCCCGACGAACCGGAGCCGGAATTATCGTCGCTATCGTCTGAATCATTATCAGAGTCGTCGTCTACATCATCTGCCTCATCTGTGTCATTGTCGTCGCTACCAGACGAACCGGAGCCGCTATTTGAGGAATCGTCGTCATCATCGTCATCCGCATCATCGTCGTCGACGTTTGTATTACCGGGACCAGAGTTAAGCCCGGGGCCGCTATTGTCATCGTCTTCGTCATCATCTCCATCATCGTCTTCATCTTCGAGCTCCACTTCTACCTCAATTTTTCCGTTTTCAATCTTAACCTTGATCTTCCCTTCTTCGGTGCGCAATTCTACGCGGCCGCGGTCGTCGCGGATTCTGATGCGTAATTCTTGGGGCAGAAGGTCGGCGTCGGCGAGCAAGCGCTCCTCAAGAACACTTATCGCCTGCGCTACGCCCGGGGTTGTCGAGGCAAGACCTTTAATATCCGCCAGGTGAGTGGTCAATATGTCGAGTGCGTGTCCGAGGTTCTGTCTCCCCTGCTCTGACATGCCGGGGGTCGTGCTTGCCGTAGAAGAGTCGTCGGAGTCATCGTCCTCGTCGGAAATAATAGATTCCAGCTCGTCGAGCCGTTCGTTGGCAAACTTAATCTTAAGCTCCGCCTT
>Ga0209542_10006202_pt1 | contig 23366 bp, 14 predicted proteins | sample RifCSPhighO2_01_FD_184028 | JGI IMG/M metagenome (GOLD analysis project Ga0209542, IMG submission 184028) | Soil microbial communities from Rifle, Colorado - Rifle CSP2_plank highO2_0.1 (SPAdes) (version 2) | ecosystem: Environmental > Terrestrial > Deep subsurface > Rock core/Sediment ... | reverse complement strand
CTATGATGAACGGAGTCATCACCATCAGGGAGATAACGAGTGCTATGGCGGCTTTTTTCTTGTCCCGCCAGACCGTACGCCAATTCCACAGAGTGTATCCGATTAAAAATACAGGAATGACAATCTTTTCTGATTGGTAACTCATCAGTGAGAGTGCGTACAGCAATCCTGCGATTACATACCGGCGCCGAAGCAAAAAGAGCCCGCCGAACAGAAAAAAGGTCAAACCGGGATTTGCTTCGTGCCCCAACCGGGAAAGATAAACATGCCAGGGCGAAATCGCCATCAGAAGCGCAGCGGACAAGGCGATGATTTCTGTTTTGAATTCTTTACTTTTATCTGCAGTTATTATTTTTAAGAGCTCTTTTACCAACAAATAGGTACCTGCCACTGCAGCGATGCCCATAAGAGCCGCGGGCAGTCGCACCGCGACAGGCGTCAGTCCGATCAGCGCGATGAACGGAACGACAAAATATGCATACAATGCAGGACGCCAATCGTCATATGCCCGTAATAGCAGGGGAAAGCGGTATCCGTATTCATCCGTGCCGGTTTTGAGAATCGAGTATGCGTTGTACCCGATGGAAACTTCGTCCAGTGAAAGGCTCGGCGGCACACTTCCCAGATGCCACAGCCGAAGCGCTGCGGCAATAATCAGAATAATGCGACTGATTTTGTGCGATGGAGAGATTTTATTAGTGATGCTCATTCTGCCAGTATCATTGCAATTTTTCCGTTGAGGTAATAGACCGTATGCACCGGTATCCATCCTGACGGAATCTCGTAACGGGGACCGATAAAAAGCGTCCTGCCGTCCCGCTGTTCTTTATCCCAGTCAATTGCGCGGAATTCAAACTTTCCGAACCGGTTTTCCTCGGCAAACCCGCCCGAATAGGTGCCTCCATCACGCAGGTATTCCGCCGGGTCATAGGCTAAATAAAACAGGAAAAAGATATGCGCCTGATCCATGGGCTGACGGTTGTGCACGACGATTTTATCGTATTGATCCTGCACTTCCTTCACTTTTTGAACTGCCTCCTTATAGCCGTATTGCCATTCCTGCGAACTAACCTGATCATACTGAACAAAATACGCGTCAAGGTAGTATGCAATGTTCCAGAGCGCGATAAGAACGATTATGCTGTTCACTCCCCATGCGAGCAAACGGTTTCGTGGCGGATTCCATAACCAGCGTATTGCGCCCAGTATTCCTATAACGGTCAACAGCTGAAGAAGAGGAAGCAGGTGGATGGTACGTATAGGATGGGGAACGCCGGTCGTAATCGCAGCAGGCACTGGTGCGAGCAGGAGCCATGCGCCGACCAGTAATTTGGTCGACCATGAATATTTACCCATGAAAAACATATAGATACCGATGAGGAGAAACGGAAGCTCCACCAGATACAGATGGCCGAAATTCGGCGGCTGATGGCGGGCCTGGTCTCCGGTAATAAACAGCCAGTTGAGGTCAAAATGGGACATATAGTTTCCCATAATTCCCCGCGCATAGGTGACCCGCCGGTTGTCAAGCATAAGGCCGATATAGTCCCCGTTCTTCCGGTCATCTTCGAGACGCACTACGGTAGATGCCAGATACGGCGTCTGATCGGCAAAGAGGCTCACTCCTTTAGCCCGAAGCAACGCATCGGGAGTAGTCAGCGTCACCCAATAAAACGGAATGGTGACGACAAGAAACAGCATTGCCGGTCCGATAAGGCGCGGCCAGAATGACGCCAGTTTACGGAAATACACCAGAAAGAGCGCGAGTGTTATAAGCGGCATAAAAACTTTCTCGCTCTGATATGCATACACGGACAAGCCAAAACTTGCCGCTGATACATACCACCACCAGTGTTTCCGAAATCCCCGAAGAAATGCCAATATGCCGAAAATGATAAGGGCTAGGCCAACGCTCGCTTCAAACGCCGCCCGGGTAAATTGCAGATGCCACGGCGAGATCGTCAGTAACAATGCGGTGAGCAAAGCGGTTACGTGCGGGTCTCCGGCAGACGTTGCACCGTTCGTATGGGTGCGGAATAATTCCAGAACCAGAAGATAGGTGCCGAGTACTGCAACGACGCCGATAATAGCAGCCGGCAGGCGCACCGCAACATGCGTAGGCCCGAGCACGGCGACGAACGGCATGGTAAGATAGGTATACAGCGCCGGCTTGTAGTCGTCAAATGAGCGAAGGATCAATGGAAACGGTTGGCCGTATTCATCACGTCCTGTTTTAAGGATTGAATAGGCATTATACCCATGTGCGACTTCATCCCAATCTAATGAAGCTGGTACGCTCCCAAGCTGGTAAAAGCGCAGAAATGCCGCAATACACAGTATGCCGATAATAAAATACACCCGTTTCATATTTTCCATCTTCATCCGAGAGCCTATTTGAAAAGTAAATCCGAAGTAGCTGCAACCCTTGTGGTTGCCCGAGGAAGCGGCTCTTTCTCAGGCAGGGACAAGCCCTGCGGCTACTTCAGTCTTTAGTCTGTCTTCTATCTTTGATACGCGATTAATGTCGTCTCCCCGTTTAGAAGATTAAATTTTTGCAGAATCGAGGCTCTCGTCGGCAAGCGCGATAACAGGTCAAAATACATTACCCGTACGGTCCGGGGATACAGCACGGACGAGGGAGAGTCTGAAAATTGATAGCGGCCGAATGAGCGCACATGGACAAAACCGTACACCTCGCGGTCAACCACGGCAGTCCGGCGAAATTCTCTCGGGTCAGTCCGGGAATAGAATAATGCGTATATATACGGCCGCCCGAGTACCGTTGAAAAGACTACTTGATCAAATTCCGTATGGGATTCGGCAAACGCAACCGCTTCTTCGTACCCGTATTGCCACTCTCGGGAATATTCCTGCGGATAATGAGTATAATAGCCGTGCAGATAATACAGGACATTTCCCCCAAGCCCGAGGGCAACGAGTATAATGATCACGTTCAGGGCCCCCGGCCGCCATTTCACTATACGGGAAGCCGTCAGCATGGCATAAAACTCTACGAACCCTATCGCCGTGACCACCTGCCACACGGGCAACGTCGTTTCTATGCGCAGCGCGTGTGGTGTTTCACGGGCAAAAGCTGCCGGCGCTATGCCGATCAACAGCCATACGGGAAGAATCCACCAGTAACCGGGTCTATTTCGCAAAAGGAAAAAAGTGCCGATGATCAAAAACGGCAATTCCCAAAGATAGAGCTGGCCAACATCCTGGGTGGAAAATTTCGGATTGCCGTCTCCGTTTATAAACAGAAAAGCAGGATTAAAATGATCGAGATAATGCTTTACGTACAAGATGCTGTAGGCGATTCGCCTGTTGTTGATCAGTCTCGACCATAGCGGAACCGGCAGATTCCCGCTGTCACATCCCGTGTTTGCGCCCACAGAACACCACCATTGAGCATCCCGCTGCATCGTCACGTTTGTCCGCTCAATCACGTCAAGATCTGAAAAAATGTTTACTTCACGGTACCGGAGTTGCGCCATCGGCGTAAACATAAAGCGGATAAACGGCAGGCATAAAATGAACCCGACCAGAAAAACCGGCAGCACCACCCATCGCCGTTTCCAGAGTACGCGGTAAAACCGGGCGGCGAGGAGTATAAACAGCGCCGGGGCAACAACGCGGGCAGTGTTAAATGTATAAACTGATGCGATGAGGGAAGCCGTAGATAAGAGCAAACCCAACCCCGCCATCTTGCCGTTTTCTAGCCGAATCCAGCGAAGAAACAGCCACATGCCGGCCACGATAAAAAAACTGGCGACGTTTGCCTCGAACGCCGCACGGGAAAGGTTCACATGCCAGGGTGAAATCGCCAGGAGCGCGGCGGCGGCGAGCGCAATACTCTTTTTCCGGGAAGAAGAAAATTCGTTTTCAGTTTTGCCGGAAAATAATTCCCCGACAAGCCCGTAAACAACCCCGACGCTCATTACGCCGAACAGAGCAGAGGCAAAACGCGTCGCAAATGCATTTAATCCTAATAGCCAGACAGGGATAACGGTCAGATATGCATACATCGGCGGTTTGAAATCGCCGAACGATTCAAGATAATCAACCGGCAAGAATCGTCCGAACTCATCCCGTCCGTCGATGCCGATAGCGTATGCGTTGTATCCCCACGCCGCCTCATCCCAAGTAAGGCCCGGCGGGTTTTGCCCCAGTTGCCAAAACCTCAAAACCGCCGCTATAACCAGAATGATCACTAATAAATTCTTTCTTATTTCACTTTTCATATCTATTTTCCATTTTTATTTTCAATTTCATTTTCCCTTCATGACAGTATACGCGATAAAGACACCGAGCGTCATCAGGCTAATTGCGTTAACGATCTGGCGGGACAACGGTTCGGTGAACCGGAATTCTATTTGATGCTCCCCTTCGGGCACTGTAACGCGTAGCCTGCGGTATTCATCCCGTTCGTAGAGCACGGGCGTCCTCACGCCGTCAATATAAGCGATCCATCCCGGAAAAAACGACGTATTGTCGCGAAACTCCAGCGGGAGCCGCGCGTCAACTGAAAAGAAGTGGTAGTTTGATTTCCATATTTCCCGAATACTGGTTCCCGCGTCAGAAGGCAATATATCTCCATCGGGATTGGGCGCCTGATAGATACGCGGTGCCAGGCGCGGCATGTGCTCATCCTTTGAAGTAGTACTTGGCCCGTATACTTCGGATTCGATAAAAGGGCTGACGTGATCAATATACATATTTACCCGGATGTGATTCCGGTTTGCATACAAAGCCAACCCCACCAATATAACTGCCGCCGCGATCTGATACCGATGAAGGTGAGAAACGGCGTACCCGGCAATGACCGACAGGCATAGCACGATATAGCCGACAAACCGCCATGGAAGCTGTACTGCCTGCAAACCGGGCGCTGCCTCCCATAAGGGTCTTGACCATCCAAGCGACAAAAACAGTAAAACAGCTGACATAAAGATATAAAATATAGCAACATGATCTATGGTCTTATAATTCCGGCGGTTCTTATGCACCTTGATAAGCCGATTGCCCAGCGCTACGAGTCCAACAGCACCGGCCAGCAGATGAATCAGGCCGATCTGCGGAGACATTTTACCCGGAAAAGTTCCTTCTTTCCACGATCCGAAACCCCACGGCGAATAGATCAGCTCCGATAACGAAGGAAAATGTCCGCGAAAATCTTCGCGCAATTCCGAAAGTTTTGTCAACCGGCTGTCATAGATTGCCGGAACCCAGAAAAAGAACGTAAGCAATAAAGCCGTTATGCCCGCACAGAAGAAGCGCAGGAGGTAACCGCTCCGTTCTTTTTTCTTAACCAACATCAGGCGGAACAGAAAATAGGTACTGATAACTATTCCGCCGATTAAAGCCGTTATATTATGGGTAAGAACCAGTACAGCCAGGGAGACGATAAACGGCGTGCTTTTCTTTGTACGCAGGAAATACTCGGTAGAAAATAACACCCACGGCAGTACGGCAAGCCCCGCCATTTCGGCAACTGATCCCCTGACGTACATATTGAGAAACCGGTAGGGAACAAAAAGATAAAACAATCCGACTATAACGCCCGGAATTGTGGTAAAAAAATACCGCGCATAGGCATACATGCCCAGAGAACCGGCGATCAGGGAGATAAACATCAGGAATTTAAAACCGCCGACAAACGTAAAGCCCAACCGGTACAGCAGTTCTCCGAGGTAGTAAACCATCGGGTAGTTAAAGTGGAAAAACGGATATCCCAGCCCGTAGTTAATACGCTTGGCTATGCGGACGGGAAATTGTCCGTCGGAAAAAGCAAGATTAAACTCTTCCATGCGGATCACGTGTCCGCCACCGTCATGGGTAGTGTAAAACTGCGGCGAGAAAAGCTTTTGCCCTGCAACCAGCGAAAACAGAAGGATGATAAACGTGGGTAATACAAAATGCCAATACCGTTTCATGGTCACAGAACTACTGCCCAGAAAACTTCTTTCGCATATATTCCGTCTATCGGCTCTGCGTATGAAAAAGGAGCTTCCTCATTGAGCTGCGATCGGTAGTCATGCCCGGAAAGAATAAACAGCGTTTTTCCCTCGACTAATTCGTTCAGAGCCGCAGAATCGAGAAAAGGTCCTTCCGGATCCCAGGAAGCCCCGCCGAACCGGTATTTGCCGAGCCGGCCCGGTGATCCGCTTTCCTGGTAAACGGACGGATTTATTTGCTGATGGAACAATACATGAATGTAAGGACGCCAGTAGTAGCCGGATACCCATATGGTATCGTAATCATCTTCTGCGGATTGCGCGTACTTCGCCATTTGCGGATAACCGTCCCCGAAATCCACCGGCCTCGTCCGCGGCACCAGATCAAAATAGAGAAAGAAAAACCGTACGGCAAAAACCGTTACCAGTATCCCGAACATCCCTAGCCCCCCTAAGCTTCCCAATTTTCCTAGCTTCCCTAACCACCCTAACTTCCCTAACATCCCTAATCCTTCCCTAACGCCCAAAGCCGACACCATGACAAATGCCGGCGCGCCGATGAGCGTCCGGAGCGCATTGGGCTGGTCTTTAGTCAGGGCACCGGCAAGAGGCGCCGCCAAAAGCCAGGCGAACAGAATCCACTTCGTGCTGCCATTCAGCCTGAATAATGCATACAGACCCAGAAACAACAAGGGTAATTCCCAGAGATACAGCAATCCGTGCGGCTCTGTTCCGTTTATGAAGAGAAAAACGGGAGAGATATTTTGCAGGTAGTTGTAGGCTACTGTCTCGACCAGAGCAAAACGCCGGTTATAGACGATTCTTGTCCACCACGCATTGTCATGGTCAACAATACCGTTTGTATATGCCGTCATGCGCTCGATATATTCCGGCTCGTTGGTAACAACCACCTGGCTGATACGCGAGAATCCCCCTACCGACAAAACAGCAGGAATCAACGGCGCGATGATAATGATACCGAGCACTGCGGCGAGTACGGCCAGGTGTCGTCTTTTCCATAGATGTTTCCAATAAACGATGATGAATATCAGAAGTATGACCGGTACCACGACGCGCGCGGCGTAATAAAAATACAGGGAAGCCGCAAAAGCAACGGCGCTGAAGAGAATAAAGCGCGGCTGCCGTTCAAAACAGGTAAGTCCGTACACGCCGAGCATGACGAAAAACAAACTTGCCAGGCTCTCAAATGCCTGGCGTGAAAAGCTAATAAGCCAGGGGCTAACTGCAAGGAGAAATGCGGCAAACAAAGCCGTGTATTGAGCCGTATAAGTCTCATTCGTCCTATTCGTCTGATAAGAGAGCAGCTTTCCAGCAAGCATATATCCGATCACCACAATCCCCACCCCGAACAACGCCGTCGGGAGACGAACGGCAAACGCCGTCAGGCCGAAAACCGCTTCGGACAGCGCAACGGAGTAAATCAGCCCCGGAAGTTTATAGTCATCAAAAGAACGAAAAAGCAGGGGAAATGGTTCTCCCCATTCGTCATTTCCGGTCTGGAGAACAGACCATGCGTTATAGCCGATCGCCGCCTCATCCCATGACAGCGCCGGCGGAATGCTCCCCAACCGCCAAAGCCGGATTGCTGCAGCAATGACTATGATACCGATTAATAATGTTCGTCTGATCGACATTCTGAATCCGAAACCCTAAAAACTAATTTCTAATTCCCGCCTGCCTCGCTTGCGCTCGCATGGCGGGCAGGTCTAATTTCTAACATGACCTGCACAGTAAGTCATTGCGAGGAGCGTAGCGGCACGGCAATCCTTCTTTTCCAGGGGATTGCTTCGCTGATTATATTTAATCGCAATGACAGATAAAAACAATTCTTGCTCCGTAAGTCTTGTTCCTCCTTCTTCCAAATTCTGAATTCTATTCCGTGACTTCGAGTATCCGGAACACTACTGTTCCGTCTGTGCGGCGGATTTCATCTATCTGCCGGATGGGCAACGTCGCATCAATGCAGCGTCCGTGCGTTACATACAGCACATCCGGCACGCCGACAAAAGCTGGTTTCCGCACGCCGGTCCGTGGATCGGTAACCGGTTCTCCTTCATACGGACATTCCTCCTGCGAAAATTCGTACGGCCCGAAAGGTATCCGGTCAAAATCTCTCAATGCGCTCACACGCGCAATTTCCTGAAAGGCGGATGGGTCGTACTTCCCATAAAACAGAAAGAAAATCGTCGGTGCAGACTGCGTCGTCGAAATTACCGCTTTCTCATATGCCGGCAGCAAATCATTTACCTTCGCAACGAGCTCGCGGTACCCTTCATGACGATACCATGGACGATGCGCCGGCTGGTGAATATAATACTGATGTAAATACGAAAAAATACTGTACAGAAACACAACAGTCCCAAAAAGTATTCCGGACCATTTCCCTAAATTCCCCAAACTCCCCAAAACCGCTGATAACCACCGTATCCCTATCGCAGACAGTATTGCAAGCATCGGTGCCATCATCAGCGTGCGCTGGAGATTCGGCACGTCGTCATACGTCAATGCGCTTCCGACCGGAGACAGTACTATCCAGCCCCCCGCCAATGCCGCCAGTTTCGGGTAACGTCGTACAACAATGATACCACCGATGACGAGCAGTACGATATCGAAATAATGCAGCAAGCCGTATCCGGGCACGCGGTACCGGTCGGGAAAACCCTGATCGGTAAAGAGGAATGCATAGGAAAAATGGCTGAAGTAATGTTCGAAGAACCGGTCAGCAAACGACAGAATTTTATTATGGAACATGCGCGCGATGAGCGGACTGATAGCCTGCGTGCCGTCTTCACGCAGCGCTTCTTCACGTATAAGAGTCAAATGCTCATCGGCCATAATACTGACGGTGCGGATCCGAAGCGAGAGATTTTCAGATGACAGAATGAGCAAAACCGGCACTATGATAAAAAGCAAATAACCTGCGCCGGCGAGAATGCGGTCTTTGACCGCTTTTGGCGGCGCGACAAAAAAGAGAAGAGGCAGAAACAGCGGAAGGAACGCGCGCGGCGCTTGATAAAAAAGGTAAGTAATCCCAAAACACCCAAATACCCCCAAAACCCCTAACAACCCTAACTTCCCTGATCGTACAAGTCGTAAATAGAGCCATGTGCCGAGAAGGAGAAAGAATACGGCCGGAACATGTTCGGTAGCCACCCGTGAAAGATTGATATGCCAGGGAGAAATAGCGAGCGCTCCTGCCGCAATCGCTGCAACAACTGCCGGGTCGTAGTCTTTTTTCAGCTTAAACGTATGAGTCAACATTTCTTTTGCCAACCCGTAGAGCGCAAAGACCGTTGCCACGCCGAACAGCGCCGATGCGAACCGGACCGAGAATTCATTCAGGCCGAACAGGACGATAAACGGCAGGGAAACATACGAATACCCTGCCGGACTGTAGAGAAATGATGATAAATGCAGAGGAAAAACATTCCCCGCTATGTCCCGGGATGTTTTCAGTATTGAATACGCGTTATAGCCTAAAAACGCCTCATCGCGATGAAAACCCTCCGGCATGCCGCCGAGATCATAAAACCGGAGAAGCGCAGCGAGAATAAGGGTACAAAGTAAAAGAAATTTTATTTTCATGTTATTTACATACGACCCATAACCCTCATACGTCTCATGAATCTCAGACGGCTCATACTCCATCCTATCAAAGACAAAACAGTTAAAACCGTCACGCCATCGGCTGCGGCGCGTACCGGCGTTTCGCCGAAAAGTACCGTTACCCGATGATCCCCTTCCGGCACGCGGAACGTAATCAGCCCGCGGTTATTGGGATCCTGAAACTCGACGGGAACTTTTTCACTGTCGACATACGCCCGCCAGCCGGGAAAATACACGGTATTATCAAGAAGTATCACGTCTCCGTCAGCATGTACTGAAAACGAATGCATAGTTGATTTGATTGCAATATCATCGACAGTCCCCTGTCCCCCGATTACCTCTATCTGTTGTAAAGGAAATTCATACGCATCGCCTGTAGTCCATCGGGTTGTCGCTTCACTATGATAGAGCGTCGTACCGGGAAATTCTTCATAGTACGTATCCGGATTTTCTGCATGACCGATCACCGTCGACAGCGGCACTGACAGAATTATTAGCGTGAGCAGTGTGCCGATCACGATAAACCGGCGGCGCACATGTGAAAATAGACTGACCGCCAGAACTGATGCAGCAAAGCTTGAAACGGCGGTGAATTTCCAGGGAAACTGTAATTGCTGCAATAAAGAGATTCTACTCCACAACGGTTCGGATGCCGATTGAGCCATAAGTACGCCGGCATAAAAAATAAACAGCCAAAAAAGCGAAATAATTCGCTCGTCTTTTCTTCGCTGAAGAAAATAGAGGGTAACGATAACGACACCGATATGAAGCGGCCCTATATGAGGGGATAATCCCCCTTCTTCGTATACGCCGCTGCCAAATCCCCATATCGGGATAAGTAGCTGGAGCGCAGAAGCAAAATTATCCCTATACGTCATTTCCCTGATTGCTCCCGATGCGAGATAGCGTTGCTCTGCTAATGCGGGGAACCAATAAAACGCCGATAGAGCCAATCCTGATAATAATAGTAATATAATTCGCAGCGCTGCTGCGGTCCTGTTTTTTTTCTGTACCTGATAGAGAAGAATCAGCGAATAACAAACCATAATCGGCATAAACAGCACCGCGATGCCGTTATGAGAAAGCATCAGAAGTGCAATGCTGATGCCGCCGATAAGCACCGGTCTCCGGCCTTTGGATTTTTCCGTTACCGCGTTCTCGAGTGACAGGAGTATGACCGGCACCCACACAAACGCCATGACTTCTCCGATTGCCCCGCGGACGTACAAATCGAGAAAATGATAGGGCGCAAGCCCGTAGAACAACGCGCCGGTAAAAGACGCGAAGGGCGGAAACCGCCGGATCATCCACCGGTAAAATGCCAGCGGCGCAAGTATAAAACTCATTGCCGCAATAAACTTATAGCCCGTTTCGTATGAAACACCGACAGCATGCAGCGCGCTTCCCATATATCCGGCAAGCGGATACGAAAAAGAGAGAGCGGGACTGCCGAATCCATAGTTCAAATCGCCTGCCCACCGCGGAGGTATCTGGCCGTCGCGAATGGCTTTAAAATATGCCGCAATCCGTACGACATGAACTTCTCCGTCATGCGTAACCGGTATGCCGTCCGGAAAGAACGGCCAGAGGAAAATGCCCGTCAAAAGAATAATCAGTAGAGAATATTTGAAGTGAATAGAGTTCATGAATTTAATCCGTATACGCCGTTTTCCACCTCGTGCAGAATACCCAGTATCTCGAGAGACGCGACAAATGCGAGCGTATCAGACGCTTCCCCGTTTACGGCGCGCAATAAATCATCAATATGCGTACTCCCGTTATCCCGGATATAATCAACGATGCGCCGTTCATGGTCTGAAAGAGTCTCGAGATTTGCGACGAACGTCCGCGTTTGTTTTTGGCCCACGGCGGATTTATAGAGCGAAATAATATCGTCCGCAGAACCCACCGGATGCGCTCCCTCTTTGAGCAAAACCATCGGCGCCGCATTCATGGCAGAGGTAACCGGCCCGGGAACGGCGCAGACATCACGCCCGTATTCAGCGGCACACCGCGCGGTAATCAGCGACCCCGAATTTGCTGACCCTTCGGTCACCAGCGTGCCGATGGAAAGGCCGGCAATAATGCGGTTGCGTGACGGAAATACTCCTTTAGAAGAACGCATACCCGGCGGAAATTCAGACAAAATTAAACCCTTTTGCTGCAACTGTCCGTATATCCGTCGGTTGACCGCGGGATAACAAATATCAACGCCGCATCCGAGCACCGCGATGGTCCTGCCGCTGCGTTCTAATACCGTTGAATGGGCCACCGCATCCACGCCCATCGCCATGCCGGAAACGACGGTAAACCCTGCATCACACAAGCCGTTTGCTATTTTTCTCGTTATTTCTATTCCGTACGGTGTCGGCTTTCGCGTGCCGACGACCGCAAAAGGCAATTCGTCCTGCAACAGTGAGATATCGCCCATCGCATATAAAATAAACGGCGCATCGGGAATCTCCCGCAGCCGCGCAGGGTATGATTCGTCCTCCACGGGAAGAATATGAATATTTTTACTCTCGCACTTCTTTATGAGCGCCGCTGCATCTGTCTGCTTTCGGAACAAATCGAACGATTTAAAGAGTGACTCGCCCATTCCGCATGCGCGCAGTTCATCGGGAGAAGCCCGGAATACGGCTGCCGCAGAACCGAAATAGTTTACCAACGCGCGGTATCGAACCGGACCGATGCCTTCGAAATACGATAATCCTACGATGGCGGCCAGTTCATCAATACTATCACCCGCTCGCATGGTTCTTTTCCTCCCAGAAATATGCCGTGATGAATATCATCGATAAATACGCTATATGGCTGTTGTTGAAGTATCGTGAAAAATACCAGTACACGAACAAAAATATTCCGTAGGACAGAATGAGCGTTTTTACCGTAGGATATTTTTTGAGAAACAACAATGACACGACCAATACGGGCAGTCCGAACAACAACTGCCACCAGAAAAACGGGTAGTACGCAAAACGGTCTTGGATAACGCCCCATTCGGACAACAGCATGCCGAAACCGTATCCCGAAACCGGATAGCTCGTATCAATGGAACCGGATAAATACAGCACAGTGCTTTCGAGAAATGCCTTCGCATCCCACCATACGAACGGCAAGACAATAATGATAAAAGTTACGATAAACGGCAGGAGAAACCGTGCCACATGCACAAACTTTCTGCCAAAACTCCCGACATACGCCGCATCTCCCCTGTTACCCTTATCTTTCATATACCACAGATATCCTGCGTACAGCGGAAAAATCGGCCATGCTGACTGCTTGACTGCAAATGCCGCCGCCATGGCAACACCCGATACGATAAAGCGATTTTTTTGCAGAAAATAAAATGCGAGCAAAAGGAATGCGTACATAAAAACATCTGATCTTCCTTCAAGCGTATACAGAAGCATTGAAGGGTGAAATGCCAGCAGGATAACAAATAACCGGCGTTTCATCCGGTCCTTTACCGCAAGCCACGCGGTAATGAGCATAACGGCGAATAATGCGATGAGCGGCATGCGGCCATCGAAAAAGCCGAACGTCGATAGGGCGAAAGCATAAAACGGCAAAGAGAACAGAAGATAGAACGGCTGCATAACAAAATGGTACAGCGCCGGATTGATCTCTGTCTCCGAATATTCCCATTCTTCAAGAGGCGTGCCGAAATAGGTCACCGCATACGGATTTTTTCCGTCAAGGAGAAATCGGATCGCCGATTCCTGCTGAAGGACGATGTCGTGAATATCATATATTGGTGCGGTGCGGTGACGGACCACCATGGCGGAATAAAATGCGTTGCCGATTACTAAAACGGTGACGGACCACAGAAGAACATCTTTTATGTTTTCTGCGTGTTTCAACCACGGAAAGAATGGGGTTTTGTCCGTATCCGGGCTGAAAAGGTCAACAACGAGAGAGTATAAGAGAAGGAAGAATATGACGGTGAATAACAGGTAGGGCGTTTCTCCCGGGCTTAGCCGGACGGTCATGACAAAGGGTATAACGAGGGTAAAAAGCAGAACAGAGTCGAATTGCAGGTATCTCATGCGGTACGGTGTAACAATCTCCTCTTTCTATGATACCATAGAATAAATTTCTAATTGACCTAATTTCTCCCCCGCTAAGCGGGGGAGAAATTAGAAATTCTCATGAAGTATATCTTTTTCCTAATGCTTTTCACCGGATTTGTTTTGCGCTTCTATAATTTTGACGCGCGACTCGAATTCCTCGGGGATCAGGGGCGCGACGGCATGATCATATATGAAGCATGGAAGGAAAAGGAGCTGCCGCTCCTGGGGCCTCCGGTCAGTACCGGCGGCTATTTAGGGCCGTTTTATTATTACCTCATCGCGCCGTTTTACATCCTTTCAAATTTTAATCCGGTAATTCCCGCTTACGCGATAGCGGCATTTGATATCATGGCAATCGCGCTGCTGTTCATTATTCTTCATCGGCGTTTCGGATACTATGTTTCGGTCCCGGCTGCCGCGCTTTACGCAACATCACCCGCGGTCGTCTCCTCTACGGCGCAACTATGGAATCCCGCGGCGGTACCGTTTTTCGTATTAACGCTGGCATATGCCGTCCACCGGTATACAGAAGATAAGAATAATATCTGGATCGCCCTTATGGGATTTGTCATCGGCATCATGGTCCAGCTGCATTATTCCGCATTGTTTTACCTGTCAGCAGTACCGGCATTTTTAGCCGTATACGGTTACCGGACGAAGGCAAAGAAAAAACTTGCACTGATAATCCGCCAATTATTATTTTTTATCGTGGCATTCCTTATTCCGCTTATCCCTTTTATCCTGTATGAACTTACCCATGAATTTTCAAATACGCAGAGTCTTATCGCTATATTCATCTCGCTTGGAAAAAGCGGTCCTGCCATTCAGCGCGCGGGCATACTCGACGCATCATCGGCAATCGGTTTTTTGTTGCTTCCGGTGCAGAACAAATTCATTACTGCGATAGTTCCTTTTGTGATCATAATACTGCTCGCCGCGAAACGAAATGCGCTCAACATCATTATCGCAGCATGGCTTACCAGCGGCATTATTCTTCTCGCAACGCTCCACGATCCGATTCCGAAACACTATACGCTGTTTCTTCTTCCCGTGCCGTTTATCGCCTTCGCAGCCGGCATGGCAAGCATTCTGCACCAGAACCGGAATAGACTGTATGCCGGCATACTGGCAGCCGTACTGGTGTTATTGAATGTTCTCCGTTCCGATGCGTTCGGCGATACGCATACTGATCTTGCACGGACTGATTCATTAGTGAAAGCAATGATTCATGAAGCCGCCGGCGAGCCATTTTCGTTTACCGTTTTTAATTCCCGTTCTTTTTCGGATCTCCATTACCGGTTTTTCTTTACCCGGGAAGGGATATCGCCCGTATCGATTGAAGACGATAATTATCCGTTGCTTTTCGTCGCATGCGAACACGGTTGTCCGCCGGATGAAGAAATGAAAGGATGGGGAGGTATGCAAGCGCTTTGCTTTGATCCCGTATGTTTTCGCGAATATCCGCGGATAAATTTAACCGACCGGCATTTTAAAGGATCGCTGAAAATAGAAAACAGCAGGCTGTTTATATTTTCCGCCGTTCCCGACTCTTAACGTGGATGCCTGTACCAATGCTCTGTCGTCCAGTACAGCTCACTCGGATTTACGAAGAACCACATCGCTTCGCCCAGTTCTGCACTCGACGAGGCTGACAGATCGAAAACCTGATAGTCCTTAAATTTTCCTATCAGCGGCTTATGTATCAGATCGCTGCTTTGCGAAGCGATCATGACGCCGATTTTTTTCCCGTCATCGGCTATTTTCCCTTTCCCGTCAAGAAATAAAACAAGGGGGACGCTTTTATCCCGCGTGATTAAGCCGCGATCATATACGGCAAAAGCCCCGTCCTGAAGGGCAAGCTCATTTGCCCACCCGCTGGTCATCTCCGCCGTATGGTTTGTTGCGCGCATGACCGGCTCCCAGTCATACATGAGTGTTATAACGACAATACTGCTACACGCGGCGAGACCGATCAGTCGATGCCTATTCCACATATTCCAGAGAACCCACGCTGAAAGCAGGAGGATGAACGGGTGCATAAACGTAAGATAACTGGGGTATAACGGCGTCCGGATATAACGGACCAATATTGTCATAAAAACGGTGCTCCCTCCAATGAATATCCACTCCCGTGATAATGTTTTTCGCACTGCCCTTGCCGCGCCGAGTGCACCGACGGCAACTATGAAAAGATACCCCGCTATGACTGAACCGCCGATAGTATAAGCCCATGCGCGGGGAAAGAACTCTCCGGCATACGTCAGCCATCGCCTCCCCAGTACTTCATACGGTATTTTGTACCGTTCGTCTGTCAAATAACGGATAAAGCCGCGGCTGTTGACGAAATCATTCCGTACATCGAAAATAATAAGAGGCAGTAACGGCAAAGAAAAACCTGCCATAACGGCAAGTACGTGCCGGACCGGAGGAATACCGCCCAATAAAAGCGCCACCGGGAGAAGAACCGCGAGCGCGGCGCCCTGCAGGTGCACCGTTGCGGCGAATGAGATGAAGAAGCCGAGCCAGAACAGAGATATCGCCGTACGTTTCCGTATATAGGCAATCGCCGACCAGAGCGCTCCCAGTGCAATAATAGCTTCGGGCGTCTGATTGGTCATGTTCGTCGACTGGGCCAGTTGTGCAGTTGAAACCGCGCTCAACAATCCGGCCAGTAACCCGCCCTTCCGGTCCATAAGCCGGGTACCGACTCGTATCATCAGATAGACAAACAATAGAGATAGACCCGTAATAAAAAGCCAAGGGGTAATAACCTTAAAAGGATACAACGAGGTACCGAGCATAATAATCCAGTACCACTCGCCTCCTGTCTGAAACGGGCCGGCGGATGAAAACGGCCCGACTAGGGGAATCAAATGCTGTTGTAACGCATGACGGGCGATAATCGCATCATGGGCCTGGTCATAAGCCAATCCCCACCGGTTGGAGTAGTTATAAAATCGTAAGAAGATTGCGATAACGAGAACTACGATCACGCCTACGGTATGCCAATGTTTTCGGAGTATAGTATGTTCTAAAATCTTAAATCTGAAATCTGAAATCATAAATCTCTTTGATCCTGTTTTAAAAGTCCGTCACCCTGTCCCGCCGTGGCGGGATCAGGGTCTTGAGTACAGCAGTACCCATCATAGGTCTCACTCTAGATGCTGAATCAAGCTACAGTACTTAAGCGATAGCGAACGTATTCAGCATGACGAATTATTATTCATTATGAATACTTTTAAAACAGCCTCTTTGATCTTTTGTTATTTTGCTTGCCCTCCGAAGCTTTAGCGAAGGAGGGTTCTTTTAGTCTCTTGCTTATTTCTCTGTTGATCAGGTGATAAATCGGTATTTTACTAACGTCCATAGTGCTTTAGCTCCGTCACGAAGAGTATGCAGTTTTTTGCCGTCTTCATATCCGCGGGGGTTGGTCGATATCGGCACTTCCTTGATCCGGTATCCTTTTTTTAACAGTTTAGCCGTAATTTCCGGCTCCAGCTCAAAACCTGTAGCTTCCAATTTCACGCCGTCAAATGCCTTCCGCGGAAAAAGTTTGTAGCAGGTCTCCATATCAGTGAGCCATTGCCCGTATAACAATGTTGTAATGAAACTTAAGAGCCGGTTGCCCACATAATGGGAAAAAAACAGGAGCGTTCTCTCGTCTCTTTTAAAATTCGGCAGGCGTTTCAGCCGTGTTCCGTATACTACTTCGGCCACGCCTTCCACAACAGGAGATACGAGCAAGGGAATATATTTAGGGTCGTATTCGAGATCGGCATCCTGTATCAGCACGTAATCGCCTGTTGCGTATGTCAGTCCGGTTCGGACGGCGGCGCCTTTTCCCTGATTATGCTCATGGCTTACTCTGCTGCTTTGCATACTTCCGCTGATGAGTTTATCAACGATTGCCTTCGAACGGTCGGTAGATGCATCGTCGACTAAGATAATTTCTGTTTGGATAAAAGGGGTATGGAGATTGATCAGCCTTTTTACAATGGTCGCGATCGTCTTTTCCTCGTTATAAAAAGGCACGATAATGGACAGGGTAAAAGCTCTCATAGTTTCAATGGACCGTTACGGCAACGTATGCCGCCTCTCTCACCGGATATTGGACAATACGTTGTCCGAGCGCCGAAACCACCGGCCGCTCGGGATAATAAAAAGTCCGGACTACCGCTCCGGTTGCCGGAATCCGTTCCGGCGTCGTAATTATCAGCGTGTCCTGGCCAAAAGATTCCAGTTCCGCGATATCGACATATTCGTACCGGTCAAACGACCGCACCATCGTAAAGCCTTCTGAATCCGCAGGAAACCGCTCTGCCTCTTCATGAAACCGTCCGGGCGGATACGCAAGATAAAACAATAACGACGAATAAATATAGCCTGCCTTCGTATCAAAAACAACCCGCGGATATTCTTCTCCCCGTTCCCGGATAAATTCGGCAACCGCGTCATCTTCACTGCGCCACATCGGCGCGTAGGCGACGGGAAACCGGACGTAATAAGACGTAAAATAGTAGACCGCTGAGTAGAGAATAAAGCCTCCTGCGGCTGCAGAAACCATCAACCCGATTTTTTTCTGGTACATGCGCCTCATTTGTCCCATAAGACTCATAATTCCCAGAGCCGAAACCACCGTCATCGGCAGAAGAAGGAAAAAACTCCTCGTCGCGTGGGGTGATTCGCGCGTCAGCGCTGAAACTAATATAACCGCCACCGCCCACAGCGCGAGAAATACTCCTTGACGATACTGTTTACGGATCAACGCCCCAACACCGATTACCATCAACGGCAGCTCAAACAGATAAAACTGCCCGGAATTCCCGATACCGTGGTTGCCGTGGGATGAACCGGTAAGGAAGAAAAAATTTACCGAAAAGTACGATGCGATATGCCGTAAATATTCCCAAGCCGTCAGAACAAATTGATTAAAAAAAAGTTTGGTGTATACCGCCGGCAGATGGATAAAATAGCTGCGAAGCTCGAGAAGCGGTGCCTGTACGGCGGCGCTGGAAAATAGTAATGTGCCTGCTGCCGACGAACTTCCACCCTGCATGAACAATGTGCCGATGAAAGGTATGAGAGATAAGCCCGCAACAGCGAGGGTTATAATCACTTCCGTTCTTCCGGTTTTTCTCATTTGTTTTGCACCGGCTTTCTCACGCATGAACCACCAGACGGAAGATGCATATAGAACAGGAGCAAGAAGCCGGGTCAAATTATACGAATACATCGCTACAATAAAACATATCGTCCCGGCAAGAAGTGCGCTTCGCTGTTCTTTTCTAAACCATCGCATCAGCAGATATTCTCCGACAACGAAAAAAAACAGCGCCGCACTTACTTCGAATGTTGCGCGGCTGTAATGCAGATGCCAGGGATTGACCGCCAGAAGCAGCATGACAATCCATGCTATGTGTTGTTTATTCAACGAAGTTTCTGCCTTATCGGACGGATTCCGCCGTGCGAATAATTCTTTTACTAAAAAATATACTGCTCCGACCGTCGCCGTTCCGAAAATCGCCGAAGGGAGGCGCACCGCAAATGCCGTCAACCCGAAAAGCGCAACAGAAGGAACCGTTACGTATATATAGACGGGAAGTTTCCAGTCTCCGAAAGACTGAAAATAGAGAGGAAACGTTTTTCCGTACTCGTCTTTGCCTGTTTGCAAAATTGAATAGGCGTTGTAGCCTATTGCCGTTTCGTCCTGATACAGCCCGTTCGGAATATCCCCCAGCCGGTACATTCGTAAGAATCCGGCAAGCACCAATATTGCTATGAAATAAAACTTATTCATGTACTACGAATCCCCATTATTGCAGATTGCAGATTTCAGATTGAAGAGTGATGAAGCGTAAATCATCCCGCGGAGCGGGATCTGGCTTCGCCAGATAAATCTAAAATCATAAATCTTTTTGATCATTGTTCATTGTTCTTTTGTTCCTTTGAATTTTCCATGAATATCATCATTCCCCATAATAACACGATACTTACCATCGAAATCGCCGCACCCGCCTGAAGAGACCGGGGCTGATACCGGAATAAAACGGTATGATTTCCCGCGGGAACAGCGACCGCGCGGAATGCATAGTGGGCGCGCAGTACCGCCGTTTCTGTACCATCGACGTAGGCGCGCCATCCGGGATAGTACGTATCGGACAAAAATAATAATCCCGCACACGGAGACGATGTGTCAACAGCGACACGATTTTCAGCGTAAGAGGTGATCACTGCTTCATGGCCAGTCTCACCACATTGGGCGATTTCTCCTGCGGGATTTTCCATGAGCAGCAGGGTTTCATGCGGGTCAAACGACGGGTCGTAAAACCGTTCGTCGAATTCCCGGGGGTTATCCAGTACTTCGTATGAATATGCAAGAAATGCACGGGGGAGTGCATATTCGTTGGCAAAGATATGCCATCCTTCCCCATTCCGGATAGAAGAAAACCTTCCGTCAGGAAACGTTTCTTCTGTGGCCGCATTTTCCGGGCGATCAAGAATGTACGATACGCCAAGCAGGTCAAGAAGTTTTAGCCGGTACATGTTATCCGTCATGTCGGTTTGTCCCCAACCGGCGGGAATGACGGCGTCCGAGCGCGTTTCACGGGTAAGTTCATCGGGCAATGTTCCCTGTTTTCCCGACAATAGAAGTTCTCCGTACCAGCGCGGGTACAGCGGGTCATACCCGTCCGGAGAATAGAGGCGGAATTGTGTTGAAAAATTTGGCTCAATCGCCGCGGAACCGTACCCCCAAAACCGCTGATGCCCATTTGACTGTCTGTGTAATTCCTGCACGATCGTTGTCTGCGGGTATACGAGTTCTGCAGGAACAAACGGATTGAACTTGTGGAAAAAATACCATAGGTCTGCGATAGCTATAAGGATAAGAAGCGCGAATGCCGTTTTTTTCAAAGACAGAGGAAATTTCTTCTTATTATCGAAACGGAATAATTTTGCCAATACGGCCGGGAAAAGAAGCAACGCTCCTGTTAATACGAATACGCCGGTCGAATAGAGGGCGTTTTTCTCGCTGACCTCCGGGGAGCTGATCAGAATCCAAAGCCATGCGGCGACAAAAACGGCAAAGCTCCCGCCCGTTGCGATAACGACGGAACGGTTCGTAGATCGCATCCATTCTTCAACACCAAATCCGGCCAGCACCGCAAGACAGAAACCGGCGAACACGATCATGTTCCCCGGAGACGTGCTTTTGAGATAGGGCATTTGATAGATAAGTTCTGAAACAGGCGTGCGGATGATGAAAAGCATCAGAATAACAAACAGCACGATGAATGTCCGGACAGTTGTATTGTGCCGGCCGCGGACCATGGCGATAACGGCAAAAAGGAGCGGAACTATGCCGACGTACAGTGCATTTCCGGGATATGAATCCGGCAAGAGATAGGAGCGCGTCGCCGGATTTCCGAACAGGTCAGGAATGAAATACAACACGAGTTGGAGCGGCTGGATGAGCAGTTGTTCCCGAAGATATGCTGTTTCATGGCCGACTCGGGCCGAATATCGAATAAGCTCCATCGTCGGCATGAGTTGAACCATGGCAATACCGATACTTACGGCGAGTAAGAAACCGAATAAAATCAGTCCGCGTTTTTTTGCAGCAACTGTTGTCTGGCTACGTAAGGCACGTATAAAAACGTACAGCGTGATAAACCCGATTACGCCGGCATACAATTGCAGATGCCCTGCCAGTCCGCTCATAGCCAGTGAACTGACCAGGACTAGAGACCACCACCGGGTAAACCGCTCCCGCAATTGCTCGGTGGCGAGAAGCGCGAGCGGCAACCAAAGTATGGTATGCAGCATGACGCCGTATTCCAGAAAAACGGTAAAGAACAATGAATAGGCAAAGGCGATAGCCGCGAGCAATGAACCGAATATCCCGATCTTCATCCTGCGGGCCAACAAGTAGGTAAACAGTCCTGCCAAAAAAGGTTGTATGATAATATAGACTGTCCACGCAGCCGGAAAACGCAGAATAAAAAAGGGCAGGTTGAGCGGGTAAAACGCCGCAGTCTGTCCGTTTGCCAAAAGCGGGGATCCGGAAAAATTATGCGGGTTCCACAACGGCAGGTCGCCGCGTTTCATCATATCCACCGCGAGCATTTTCCACGGATAGAGCTGCCTGACGGTATCCGAATACTGGAATTTTGACGGATAAGATCCCGGAACATACCCTAAAAAACTGGACGAACGCCACGGCTGATACTCACTGATGAGCAAATCGCCCGGAAACGGTATGCGGCCGGAAAAAATAGATTTATAAAAAAATACCGCCCCGAGAGCGCTGAAGAATAAGAGAATGGTAATGCATTCGATAGTTTTCTTATTCATTTTTTAAGATTCGCGATGTGCTTCATCGGATTATTTGAAATGATACGGCGAATCAAAAACCATCCTATCACTGTCCCGGGCAGGCTTATGACAGACATCGCTTCTGCCACAATCCGCACCTTGCTTCTGCCGAATACCGCACGAACCGCATGCCGTCCGTCTGGGACCGAATAGGTCAGCTCGCCACGCCAGTTCGGATCCTGAAACTGAACAGGCACTTTCTCGCCGTCAATATAGACCCGCCATCCCGGGAAATACTGCGTATGGTCCACGAGTTTTGCCGAACCGGATGCCTCGACGGCAAAACGGTGCTCGTGGGATTTTTTTGCATAATCCGTGATGGCCGCGGAGCCTTCTATCACTTCTACCGGCGCGGGCGGATAATCAGAAGCAGGACCTGCAGACCATTTCACGTCTGTTTCACCGTAATAGGTTGTGTTTAACGGGAAATCCCAATAGTAAGCTTCATCAATCGTATCGTAACCCAATGCCGGCTTCCAATAATAAACCGTCGAAAAGATCACCAGAGATAGCAAAAGTACGCGAAACCACCGTTCTTTCCAGACGGGCAACAAGGTGTAGAATACGGCGGTAAACGAGGATGCGATCGCGGCAAGCGAAAGAAAACGCCACGGAAATTGAAACTGCCGCAGCAGAGCAATATTCTTCCAGAGCGGTTCAGACACGACCGACATCATAATGGCTGCTCCCGTCAGTAAAACGCTGCTGAAAACCACTAGTTTTTTTACGGGTAAGTTCGGGTCTTCTTTCCGTTTTCTCATAACGAGATAGCCTATTCCGATGAATACGCCGATGAGGTGAAGCAATCCGAGCTGAACCGATATGCCTTCCACCCGAAATGCCGGCGCATTGGAAAAATTCGGCACAATCAATTTATAGAGAGGGACGAAATGGTCTTCATACAGCGCGCGCATATGCAAATCCCCGTACGTGAATTTTCTCTCTGCCACTGCCGGCAGCCAATAATAAGCCGACAGCATGATCCCCGAGAACAAACTTCCCAGAGCGGCTATCCCTGTTTTTTTATCCTTAAACCCAAATACGATCACAAACCAGACCAGTATTCCGAAGAACAGCAGGCTGACCGAATTATGCGAAAGGATGAGAAGCGCTGTTGACGCGGCGGTTGCGGCAAACGTCCGAAGGGAAGGTTTTTCAAAGAATTTCACCAGACCCCACAGGGCAAACGGCAAAAACGCGTACGTGTAGACTTCTCCGTAACTGCCGCGGATTAAGAGTTCAACCAGCCTGAACGGCGCGTACTGATAGAAAACGGTGACTAGAAGCGCAACATCATTTCTTTTGAAAAATGCCCTGTGGGGTCTGGTGAAATTCT
>Ga0209542_10006201_pt1 | contig 23368 bp, 23 predicted proteins | sample RifCSPhighO2_01_FD_184028 | JGI IMG/M metagenome (GOLD analysis project Ga0209542, IMG submission 184028) | Soil microbial communities from Rifle, Colorado - Rifle CSP2_plank highO2_0.1 (SPAdes) (version 2) | ecosystem: Environmental > Terrestrial > Deep subsurface > Rock core/Sediment ... | reverse complement strand
AAAATGACAAAAACGGCTTCCGAAATTTCCCAAGCGTCAAGCTCTCCGATCTTTATCATTTTTAATTTTTCATTTTTAATTTTTAATTTATTTTGATACCATCTCGCAACAGGCTCAGCGCTTAAGTCATGCCCCACACCTTGTGGTCTTCCAAGATGTCCTGCGAGAACTACCTTAGCTCCGTTTTGAAGTAGATAGTTAAGGGTTTCAAGACTTTCGGAAAGCCTGGTGTCATCCATTATTTTTCCGTTATCAAGAGGGACATCTATATCTGCACGGAGAAAAACTCTTTTACCTTTTATATCTGCAGTTTTAAGATCGGGAAGCTTTATCATTCTAACAATCTAGCAATGAAACAATTGAGCAATTTCTATTCTAGTCAGTAAATTCCTGACAGTACATCTGGCCGTAAATGCCACCATCAATTGCTCCTACTCCAAGTGTACCAAAATTTGAAGAAAGTATATTGGCTCTGTGTCCCGGGCTTTTCATAAAACCCTGCATTGCCATCCCAACATTTGGAGCAAGAGCCAGATTTTCGCCTGCATAAGTGAAATTTATATCGGCCTGCGCCATTCTATCAAATGGAGACAATCCTTCAGGCGTGTAATGTGAAAAATAACCTCTCTTAAACATATCGCTGCAATGCTCTCTTGCCACATTCCTTAATTTTATATCAGGCTTAACAGGCTTAAGACCCCTCGAAGCTCTTTCTCTATTTACCAAAACTAGCATTTGAGCCTCCGATTGTTCGTCAGGCTTTAAGTTTTGAGTAGTAAACTTAAGATTTACTGTCTCATTACTTTTTGGCTCAATCGTTAGGAAGTTTAAAGTATCATTTACCGCTCCGCCAAAAACATTATTCAATTCTTTTTCGAATCCTGCAGTTTTTGAAACAAGAAAATTTCCGATTTTTGATGACATTACGGATTGCTTAAGAAAAACTGAAATTGGAAGAGCTATAATGACGGTGAGAATAAAAGAAAAAAGAATAAGTCCTGACAGAATTCCCAAAAACGCACCTGAAATTTTGTCAAGCGATCTTAGAACAAGACCGGTAAAGTCTATCCGGGAAAAATACTTAACGTACAGGATGCGTCTTGATACAAAACCCATTATGATCTCCGAAAGTGAGGCTGCAACTAGAAAACCTATGGCATTTGAAAATCCTACGGAAATTGAGAAGACATTCTGCAAAAGCTTTCCTATTGGTAAGTAGGCCTTAAGTCCGATAATAAAAGCAAGTATAAAACTTAGAAGATCAAGAAGTGAAGCTATGAAACCGACTGCATAACCTTCAATGGCATAAAAAGTCAGCGCGATTATTATTACTAAATCGACCCAGTTTAAGTTCAGTGCCAATGGAAAATTAGGTAACATAACAATCAGCAAATAATTGTAACAAGGACATTTTAAATGGTATCATATATTTTATGTCCGACAAGGGGGGAAGGATAACAAAAAGAATTAAAAGTTTCGTAAGAAAGCTGCGTAAGAAAAGGTACGCAATTCCCCTTATTTTTTTATCAATAACTTTTATAGCTTTTTATATATACATATTAAAAGATTTGCCTTCACCAACAAGACTTTCTCAAAACAGTGCATCAAAAGCTTCTCAGATTTATGACAGAAACGGAGAACTTCTTTTTACTTTTTATGGAAGTAAGAATCAAACATTTGTACCGTTGGCCTCAATTCCACTTACGGTGCAGCAGGCAACTATTGCTATAGAGGACAAAGATTTCTATAAACATGGGCCAATAGACATAAGGGGAATAGTAAGATCAACAATATCCATTGTTTTTTATAAAAACCTCCAAGGAGGCTCCACCATTACTCAACAACTTGTAAAAAACAGTCTTTTGACACCAGAGCGAACAATTATGAGAAAAGTGAAGGAAATTCTTCTTTCATTTGCAACAGAATCTCTTTATTCCAAGGAGAAAATTCTTGAAATGTATCTAAATCAGACTCCCTATGGTGGGACTGCCTGGGGAATTGAGGCTGCCTCTCAAACTTTTTTTGGGAAGCATGCCAAAGATCTTACGCTTGCGGAAAGCGCTCTTCTTGCCGGACTTCCCGAAGCTCCATCAGCTTATTCACCTTTTGGTTCCCGGCCCGAGCTTGCAAAAAAAAGGCAGGAGGAAGTTCTAAAAACGATGTATGAAGAAAAGTATATAAGTAAGGCTCAGTATGAACAAGCCAGGAAAGAGACTCTAAAGTATAGCAATCTCTCCAATATAATAAAAGCTCCACATTTTGTCCTATACGTCAGAGATCTGCTTATCAAAGGGTATGGGGAGGAAACAGTAAATGAAGGGGGTCTTAAAGTGGTTACGTCTCTGGATCTAAAAATTCAGGAGATGGCTCAGGCCTCGGTTTCCTCCGAGACAGAAAGACTTGGGTCTTCGCGCGTTTCAAACGGAGCAGCTGTTGTGACCAAACCTTCAACCGGAGAAATTCTGGCAATGGTAGGAAGTAGAGACTATTTCGATTTGGAAAACGATGGAAATGTAAATGTAACTATTGCACTTCGACAACCCGGGTCCTCAATTAAGCCAATAAATTATGCAACGGGAATTATGAAGGGTTATTCCGCAGCAACTCCATTTATTGACAAAAGGATTTGTTTTCCCAACCCCGGACAGGCTCCTTATTGCCCTGTGAATTATGATGGTAAATTCCGTGGAGTTATCCAGATGAGGTTTGCTTTGGCAAACTCAATAAATATTCCCGCTGTTAAAATGCTTAAAATAAATGGGGTTCCGGCAATGCTTGAAACAGCCAAGAATATGGGAATAACGACTCTAGGAACTCCGGACAGATATGGCTTGTCTTTAACGCTCGGCGGAGGCGAAGTTACCATGCTGGATATGGCAACAGCCTTTGGAGTTTTTGCAAACGGAGGATACAAAATGCCTCTTCACCCAATTCTTAAAGTGACAGACGGTAAAGGGAAAATACTTGATGAATACAAACCTCCTTCCTCCCCTATCTTTGGGAAAAAAGTAATTCCTGAAGGAGTTTCTTTTATTATTTCTGATATTTTATCTGATAACCAAGCACGAACTGCTGCATTTGGACCCAGCTCCGCACTTAGGATAGATAATCTTCCAGTAGCAGTTAAAACAGGCACCACTAATGACTTCAGAGACAACTGGACGATTGGATATACCCCTTCATACGTGGTTGCAACTTGGGTAGGCAATAATGATAACACTCCTATGCGCGGGCTTGTTTCAGGAGTGACAGGAGCGGCTCCTATTTGGAACGATATCATGTCGCAACTTCTTTTAAATAAAAAGCCGGAGCCGTTCCAGAGGCCTTCGGGTGTAATACAAAAAGCAGTATGTGCAGATACAGGAGTTATTGCTGGTAAGGAGGGCTCATGTAAAACCAGATTTGAATACTTTATAGCCGGTACTGAATCAAAATCAGGAGTACAGGTTTTAACCCAGGATGTGTGGGTAAATAAAGATACGCATGAAATAGCAAAAGAAGGAGATACAAATGCTGAGGTGAAAAAGGAAACTGTAATAAAAGATGCCTCCGGGGATACTTATTGCATAAGCTGCTCTCAACCACCGGAAAATTCCTCACCTACCCCCACTCCCTAAATACCTCTTTAAAGTTTAGCTTTCCTTTAGTATAATCCCACTACTTTCCCTGCCCTTTTTTATGAATGGCTTTTACGTATTGCTTTCTACAATAAGGTTTCTTATTTTAATCGGGGACATAACTATTTTTCCGGGCAGAGTCGTAGTTTCCGTATTTAAATTCTTAATCTCCTTAATTATATCCCGGGTTAAAGCTTTCTATATCTCCTTCAGACGAACTTATTTAGAAACAAAAAAGACCCTACTGGGACTTTCTAAAAACGCTGGGGCTTTTCTTCATAAAAGTTTTACTAATTTTAATAAGATTAATGTTGATCTATCAAGAAAATCGGTTAAAACAAAAAAGGTTAAAAGGGTAAAAAAAATAAAAATTTTCCCATCTTCGGCTTTATGGATAAAGGTAAGATATTTTATTCTGGGTTTTATTTTCTCTGCAATGTTTATATTTGTACCGCTCTTGATCCTAATATTTCTTCAGGATTTGCCAAATCCTAAAATGTTAACCCTGCAAGACAGCGCCCAGACAACTAAAATATATGACAGAAACGGCAAGCTCCTCTACCAAATCTATGCAAATCAAAACAGAACAAAGGTACCGCTATCGTTTATTCCAGAAAATCTACAGAAGGCAACCATTGCCATAGAAGATAAAGATTTTTATTCAAACCCGGGATTTGATGTTGAAGCAATAATTAGATCTGCACTTGCTGATTTGTCAGGGAAACCAATTCAAGGTGGATCTACTATTACCCAACAGCTGATCAAATGGGAGCTTCTATCCCCGGAAGTGAATCTCACGAGAAAGGTTAAAGAAATAGTGCTTGCTTTCTGGGCTGAAAAACTTTATTCCAAGGACCAAATTTTTGAAATGTATTTAAATGAAATCCCCTATGGTGGAACTGCCTGGGGAATTGAGGCTGCCTCTCAAACATACTTTGGTAAAAATGCAAAGGACTTAACTCTTTCGGAGAGCGCATTTCTTGCAGGGTTACCTAATGCTCCTTCCGTTTATTCACCGTATGGCAATAATCCCTACCTTTGGAAGGAAAGACAAAGGGAAGTCATAAGAAAAATGGTGGAACAAAAATATATCACAAAAAAAGACGGGGATGATGCATTAAAAGAGCATCTCAATTTTAAACCCCGCCAAGAACCTCTTGCCGCTCCTCATTTCGTAATGTTTGTTAAAGAATTATTGGTAAAAAAATATGGCCTTGCGATGATAGAAAGAGGCGGGCTTTCCATAAAAACCAGCTTAGATCTTAACACTCAGGAGATGACTGAAAAAGTCGTAAAAGAACAAATTGATGCATCCTTTTATCTTCATGTTACAAATGGTGCTTCTTTAGTAACAAATCCTAGAAACGGAGACATTTTGGCAATGGTCGGAAGTAAGGATTATTCTGACTCAAACGGCGGGAATTATAATGTAACAACAGCTTTAAGACAACCCGGGTCAAGCATAAAAGTGGTAACCTACAGCAATGCTCTTTTGAAAGGTTTTACTGCCGCAACAACTGTGGAAGATGCGCCTATTACATTTAGAATTGATGGAGGTCCATCATATTCTCCTGTTAATTATGACTCAAGATTTCACGGAATCCTAACCTTAAGACAAGCTCTGGGAAATTCAATAAATATTCCCGCTGTTAAGCTACTAAATGCTACAGGAATTCCCTCAATGATGGACTTGGGCAAGAAAATGGGGATTACCACATGGAAAGGCCCTGAAAATTATGGTCTTGCAATAACGCTCGGGGGAGCAGACGTAAAAATGCTTGATATGGCATCTGTATATGGGACATTGGCAAATGGAGGAGTAAGAGTTGATATCAATCCCATCCTTGAGGTAATAGATGCTAAAGGAAACACTCTGGAAAAAAAGAAAACCAAGGGTATAAATGTAATGGACCCAGGAGTTGCATTTATAATATCTGATATATTGGCCGACAACCAAGCGCGCGCAATGGAATTTGGCACAAATTCACCTTTGGCTATTGAAGATCACACTGTTTCGGTAAAAACAGGAACTTCTGATAATAAAAGAGATAATTGGACCATCGGCTACACACCATCTTATGTAGTTACAGTTTGGGTCGGGAATAACGATAACAGCCCTATGGATCAGAGACTTGCCTCAGGAATTACGGGCGCGGCACCCATTTGGCATAATGTTATGACCAGTCTTTTAGCTGAGACGCCAAAAGAGAAAATGCCGGCTCCAGCCAATATTGTCCAAAAATCATGCTTTGGCAGGAATGAGTATTTTATAAAAGGTACAGAGAATTTTGTAAACTGCAATTTACGAAGAATTAGTCCAACTCCATAATAGTTATTTATTCCCCATCGATCTCTTAGCCCAGCCGACAAGAATTAAAATTACTCCACCTGCGACCCATGATAAATATTCCGGCCAATCTAAATTTACAACTAAATAATTTCCGACACCATAAACAACGGCTACAATGCCCGCTGTTTCAAGAAATTTTCCTTTCTCCAACATACTCACCCCCTTCTGTTAATCTTCTAAGTAGTTGCCCGTATTGATCCTTCGGATCTCCTTCGAAAATAAATGATGTTGCAACAAACCGATCTGCTCCGGATTCTTTTGCCAATAGAATAGTTTGATCATTTATTCCCCCATCAACCTCAATAGGAATAAATGTCTTTTCTCTGATTTTTTTTACTTTTTCTAAATTTTCTGGAATAAATTGTTGACTAGAAGCTCCTGCTTTAATAGTCATAAAAAGTATTACATCAAGGTCAGAAAAGGGGACTTCTATTGCATCTATGGTTGTTGGTCCATCAATTGCAAGTCCCACCTCTCCAAGTAACTGTGCTTGTGCAACAAATTCCGTCTGGTCCGACATTTTTTCAACATGCCCGATAAATCTTCTAAAACCCGCTTGCGCAAATGGCTTTAGGTAATTAATCGGTTCCTCAACCATCATGTGAAGTTCAAATTCAGCGTTTTTCGTGTATTTACTAAATGGAAGCGGCTCCATAAATGTGGTATGCGGAGCAAATTTTCCATCAATTAAGTCTATATGAATGGTTTTGGCAAATGGCAATACTAGCTCAATCTTCTTTTCGATCTCTGGCCACTGACTCTCAAGAATCCCCGGAATAATAATACTATTGCTCATTCTCTATCTCTCTAATCTTCTCTATTCTTCTAATATGTCTCTCTTCAAAAGAATAAGGAGTTTTGATAAAAATTTCTACTGCATTCAGTGCGTCTTCTTTAGTTAAAAAGCGAGTAGCAAGGGATAACATGTTGGCATGATTATGCTGTCTTGTTAATCTGATAATCTCAAAAGGATCAGAACTTGTCCTTCCGGCGATATCAACTGGAGCAACGGGAATTGCTGGCCCATAAAAAAGGGCGCAACGGACATTCTTAAATTTATTGGCCACCATTTCCTCACCCTGGCCTGAGCCTCCGAAAATAATCCCTATGCTCCCTTCATTGCCTGAAACATTTCTCGCTGCTTCTTTAATTAAATCAGGATAGTCATCGCTTGGATTAAACTCTTTTGCTCCGCAATCTAATACCTCATGCCCCTCTTCTACGAGGCGCGTTTGTACATATTTTTTTAACTCTATTCCGGTATGATCGGATGCGGTATAAATTTTCATAAGGTACCCCTATACGATTTAAAAAGATTGTAATAATAAATATAATTATCGCTTATCTTCCCTGCCGCCTGCTCTTCTGAGATTTTTCCGTTAATAAAGTCGGAAAGAGCCTCCCAAAAAACGGTTCTTCCTACAGCAAAACCAATTACGCCCGAAACGCCGGCACCCACCCCTATCCATCTTTCTACTTGGTCTTTTTCGGCTGCTCTTCCTAAGATTACAACTCCAACATCCTCTCTTTCTTTTCTTTTTGCTGTCTCACAGAGCTTCTCGTAATCTTGGGAACTCTCCATTCCTTCCATTTTCCATACATCCGGCTCTATCCCAAAATCCTGAAACTCTTCCATAACTCTTACTGCTAAGCTTGGTCTTTCTTCTCTATCAAATCTATTTTTATCTCCCTGATATCGCAGGAGCTGCTCGTCGGTCGGCCCTATTAGTATCTCTGCCATAAATTTATAATCTTTTTCATGTGAATAGTCACTCAGCTTTTTAAGTTTTGCCTTCTGTCTCTCCTTTCCGGGTTTTTCATCATCAGGATTAAATCTTACTAAAACTTTTACAAAGGTTGGGCTATATTTTTCTATGTGTTGTCCAAAGTCTTCTCCGTATTCGAGTTCAAATTCTTTTTGTCAGCTTTTTTCTGTCGCAAGAATAGTAATATAACCATTTTCTCTTGCATCTTTCAATATTCCATCGCCAAACTGTTCATCGACAAGAATTGCCGCAAATTCTTTTGGAACGGATTTTAAGACTGCTCTTTTAAAACCCTCGTAAACTATTTTCTTAAGAGCTCTTACCTCTTCTTCTATTTCTTGGGTAAGATCTTTCTCTTCTTTATTAAACATTCCTTTTATAAAAGTGCCTCTGTGATCAAAAGGAAGAATAAAAAGAAACTTATTATACCCAAGATTCATTAATTACTTTCCTTTCTGAGTAATCCCTGTTGAGCTCCTATCATTCCTATCGCAGATTTTGCATTTCTAGATCCTTGTTTCATTGCCTGCTTAACCGAATCTTCTGCCAAAATTGCGCTCAAAAACCCGCTTGCAAAAGCGTCTCCGGCACCTGTTCTTTCAACAATTGACCCTTCCGAGGACTCTTCAAAATGAATGTCTCCTTTTTCATCAATTGCATATGCCCCTTTCCCCCCATCTGTAATTACAACAATCCTTGCGCCCTTTTTCTTAATTTGAGAGAGCAAATGGGAAATTAGACCTTCATCATTTGTTGTCTCAAGGCCGCAAACTCTCGAAGCTTCCTCTTTATTTAAAAAAACAATATCAGAAAGCGTGATAGCCTCATTCATTCTGTCAATGTCATCATCTAGCTGAGTTGTTCCGGGATTTAAAGCAAGCTTAACTCCTTTTTGTTTAACAAATTCCAAGGTTCTCCCGTAAGCCTCCTGCCACTTTCTTTCCATAGAGGTAAGATATATCCATTTAGTGTTTATACCCTCAAAAGAAAAATCATGTTCTCTTTCTATGTTTTCCTCAAGAATTGTTCTGTCTCCCTGAAAGTTTAAGATTATCGAAAAAGAAGTAGGCTGATTAGGTATTTGCTTTAAATAAGTTTCGGAAACTCCCTCAGATTTTAATGTATTTATAATTTTTTGCGAAAACTCGTCTGTTCCTATTTCAGCTACTATTGCAGCTTTAAAACCCATCCGGCAGATTCCAACAGCAACGTTGTTTGCATTTCCTCCTGTTAAAAAATAAGAGCTATCTACAGTAGCTTTATCACCTGCTTTTATGCAAAGTTCATTGGTATCCTTATTTAGACGGAAATGCTTGTTTGTTTCTTTTGTCCAAAGGAAAATATCAAGAGTAGCTTTTCCTACGGTTACAACATCGAAGGAGTCCATAAAAATATGGTACAGGAAAGAGTATAAAGGGTCAATTATTTGCCGATTATAACTAAGGCATCAGAGGAAGAGGTTGCGGTCAGATCCGAGGTTGAAGAACCAATTGTATAACTAGTACTCAAATCTTTTTTCAAAAGAGAAAGGAAATCGCTCTTTGAGCTTTTAACCTGAATTGTGACATCGGAATAATCGTAATTATCTGCATTCCCGGCTGATACAACATTATAGCCAAGTCCTCGTAGGGTATCCGCTGCTTTTGCAGCTACTCCTTTCTCGCCACTACCGTTTTGGACAGTAACTGACATGTTTTTCCTATCAAGGCCTGTTGTTTTATCTAGAGAATCTACTGATACTTTAACCGTAGGAGTGGGAGATGATTTTGGGCTAGGAGTCGGGCTTTGGGAGATCTCCGGAGTCGGCGTATCAGTGGGTATCACAAACTCTGTTGGAGTTGGGGTAATATTTATTTCTTTTTTATTACTGCTTGTTCCAAGAAATTTTGATCCCAAAAAAACTAAAAGAAGTACAAGAGCAATTGCAAAAGTAAGAAAAGCAAATCTCTTTTTTTTTCTGGATGCAGGTTTATCCAAAGAGGGCGTCGGGAAAGGATTATCTTCCATATTAATTCTTGCTCATACTATCACAATAAGAATGCTTAATCAAGAAGCAATCTGCTATAATAACAGGATCATGAAAAGGGTAATTTTAGTACTTTTAATACCCATCTTACTCATCCTAACTCTTGTTTATAACGTCCCAAAAAGTTCTTCCGATGAACTCGATGACATCACAAAACAAATACAAGATCTAACAAGCTCTCTTAATCAATCAATCAAAGCTACACAGCCTCTTGAATCCGAACTCCTAAATCTTCAGAAAAAAATAGCAAATATTAAAGGCAGGCTTTCTTTTATTGAAGGTGATATTGCAAACAAAGAGAAAGAAATAGAAAAAGGTTATGAGAATCTTGAAAAGCAGCGGGATATATTAAACCGTACTATTAGAGATTATTATGTAAAATCTTATTATAACTCTCCTTTCTTAATACTTTTTTCTTCCACATCCGTTGCCAATATTACTCAGGTACTTGCATATCAGCGAGTTGTAACCGATCAGGATAAAGCAATCATTACCAACATTGCTTTATCGATAGAAAACCTTGAAGCAAAGAAAAATAAACTCGAGAATGAAAAAAAATTACTTTCCTCGGCGAAGATCAATTTGGACGAGCAATCCGCAAGGCTTGATGAAGTAGTTTCGGGAGCGAAAGCATATCAGGCAGACTTATCAGGAAAAATCGCAGAACTCACACAAAGACAAACTGAAATAGTTAATGCCAGATCGGGTACTTTTATTGTAAGCATTGGCGACAGCGAACTTGCGGATGATTACAATGCTTCAATAAAGGGCTTTAGAGAACAAGCACCGGGAGGATATTTTGCGGTTTTTTCTTTTGGGGCTCACACTCACCGAAAGGGAATGAGTCAATATGGAGCAAGAGGCAGGGCTGAGGATGGACAGAGTTATAAACAGATTCTGAGCAAATATTATGGCAAAGAACCGGTGGGAAAAGACACCGGAGGAGATATTAATGTTTCAGGTTTTGGTGCGATGAACTTTGAGGAAAGATACTTAATGGGAATTGCCGAGATGCCTTCTACGTGGAATATGGAAGCTTTAAAAGCCCAGGCTGTTGCCGCAAGAACATACGCATATAGGTTTAAACAAAATGGTCAGGAAATATGTACGACCGAGTCTTGTCAAGTATTCTCAAGTTCAAAAGCAGATAGTCCGCCCGAAGCATGGAGAACCGCAGTTCAAGCAACAAAAGGCGAAGTTATAGAAGATGTTGTGACTTATTATTCCTCGACTACAGGAGGTTTCCTTACCACTTCCGGCTGGGATACAACTGATGGGGCAGGCGGAACCAATTTTACAGACAAAGCTTATGAGAAAAAAGGGGGATCTCCCTGGCTCTACAAGGCTTGGTATACGCAAGGTTATTCAATATCCAGCAACAAATGCGGAAGATCAAACCCATGGCTTTCGCCTGAAGAAATGGCAGATATTGTGAATGCTGCAATTGTTCTTTCAAAAGGAACAGGAGAAGAAACAGGAAGAATTTCTCCGATAACAACATCCTGCTGGGGAGGAAATCCTTATACAATGGACGAGCTAAGACAGTTAGCAGGTAAATATGGAGGCATATCTTCTGCAAGTAGCGCATCTGTCTCTCAAGGCAACGGAACAACAGGAAGCGTAAGTATAAACGGCATAAACATCAGTGGGACAGATTTCAAAAGAGCATTTAACTTAAGAGCGCCCGGATACTTGTCTATTCCGCAGTCGGGTTTTGCTTTTTTCAATATAGAAAAAAAATGAACATCTTTTTATATTTAATTTTTAATCTTTGATATAACTATCATGCCGGATATTTTTGTTGCACAAAAAGAAGAAAGAAAGGAAAGACCTCCCGGAAAGGAACATTCTTTGAAAAAACCTGGGACTTTCCAAATAGAAAATGAGTTAAAAGAGGACTCTCATTTGGAAAATGCAGAAAAGACCCATGTAAAATTTTTTTCAACCTTTTGCATTGAACCTTCCGATGTTTCATTTGCCGATCAAGAAGAAGATGAGAAGGTGCTTCTTTTCTTAAGGCGTCATTTAATAACAAATGTTGATTGGATTCTCATTGCAGCTTTTCTTGCACTAGTTCCGGCGCTATTTAGCTTCATTGGAAATTTTTTCAATATAGGCGACGTTGAACTTCTCAATATTCCTTCCCGTTTTGTAATGTTTTTCTTATTATTTTATTACTCTGCCGTTTTCACTTTTATCTTAGTCAATTTTATAAGTTGGTTCTATAATGTCGGACTTATCACAGAAAGAAGAGTAGTTGATATAGATCTGGCGGAACTAATTTTTAAAAACGTATCTACTACCAAATTTGAGTTAATCCAAGATGTAAGCTACCTACAGCATGGGGTAGTAAGAGCACTTTTTCATTTTGGCGATGTTATAGTTCAGACTGCTGGCAAACATACTAACTTTGAGATTGAAGCAGTACCTCACCCTGATAAAGTAGTTCATTTAATAGAGGACTTTATTGGTAAAAAACCCGATGAACCTTCAGATAATTAATCAAATTCTTGAGTCTTTTGTTGTCCTAAAAATTGGACTTTTGGTACTTATTGGGTTCCACACTGTCTTCCTTTTTGTAGTTTACACTCAAGTAAATTCAATGGATAAAGTCATAAGAGAAGGTAGCGCCTCGCCAGTTCTTAAATTAATTTCTCTTTTTGCTATTATTGTGTCCGCTTCACTTTTCTTAGTTGCAGTTGTTATACTGTAAGGGTATGACGGATGAGCCAAACATATCTGTCTCAAAAATTGCAGCAACTCCCTCTGAAACTTCCTGGTCACAAGCCTATAACGCCGGTAAATTATTTGCGGTAATATCTTTATCCAAAGCACCAGTAGATGAGAAAAAAGATTTTTTAAATGTGCTTGGCAAAGAAGCTATAGAAACTCTGGAGCAGGAATTTTTTAGTCTTGAGACTAAAGATCTATCTTCGATAAAAAAGACGTTTGAAGAGGCACTCAGGAAAATTCCGGAAGATGTCGAAAGCTCCTTTGCAGCAGCATGCATAGCAAAAAACATAGTATATATATTTTATTTTGGAAATACCAGAATAAGTATTAAAAGAGGTGAAGAATTTGGAGTTCTTATCGACTCAGAGGAGGAAAAAGAAAGCGGAGCCATATCAAGTCTTCTCTTAGATGGCGACATTATAATTCTTCAAACTAAACAATTTAAGGAACTTGTACCGACTAATGTTTTAGTTGCTTCAATAGACAGCCAGCCACCGGAAGAAATTGCAGAAACAATTGCTCCTATTATACATAGGGAGGAAAAGGGCGGAGCTGCAGCAATTATACTAAAACACAAACTCGCTAAAGTCGTGACAGAACCAGAAGTAGTATCTCCCGATATTATTCAAGATGAAGAAGAAAAAAGTGCTTTACCCTCAAAGATAAACATTAGCTCTTTTATTCTTCCGCTGGCAAAAATGATTAAGCTGCCGAAATTCGATAAGGTCAATCATACCAGGAAGTTAATATTAACAGTAGTTCTGGTCATCGCAGCTCTCTTGGTTTTTACCGTTGTCCTTTCTGTCAGAAAACAAAATGAGGCCAAATTAAGCGCTCTTTTTGAAAGTGTTTATACTCCTGCAACTGAAAAATATAAAGAGGGCGAAAGCTTAATTTCTCTTAATAAAAATCTTGCCAATGATAGCTTTGAGGAAGCTTATAAAATTTTAAATGAAAATAAATCCAAATTTCCCAAAGGATCAAGACAGGAAAAACAGATATTGGATCTTTTAAATAAAACTCAGCAAGCTCTTTCACAAACCTCGGGCATAAATACCGTGCAGGCAAAAGAAGAAACCGGAGAATCAAGTTCTTATTTAAGCGAAGGGGGTAAGAATTCCAGCTATGTAGCGCAGGATAAAAATAATATCTATTATGTAAAAAATGGTGTTGTATCCCGCGATAAAGGAAATAATAAGGAGCAAACAATTATAAAATCCTCCGATCTTCCGCAAGGTGTAGGGGGTCTTGGAATTTATAACGGTAATATTTACGTGCTTTCAAAAAACGATAGCCAAATCTTTAGGTTTGCAGGGAAAGATTTTACAAAAGGAGATTATTTTTCTTCCTCCAGACCAACTCTTTCAAACGCAAATGCAATGACTATTGACGGAGCAATATGGATACTCTTCTCAGACGGAAATGTTGCAAAGTATACGAGAGGAGTATCCGATAATCTTAGCATAACCAATCTTGATAAACCGCTATCAAATCCCTCAAGAATTTTCACAGACCCCGATACACAAAATGTTTATATTCTTGACAATGGGAATTCACGAATTGTAGTTTTGGGCAAAAACGGAGAATATCAGGCTCAATATCAGGCGGCGGAGTTCAAAAATGCTAAGGATTTTGATGTACGAGAGGCTGATAAAAAAATATATTTCCTATCAAACGGTAAAATTTACTCCATAAATCTAGAATAACTCTCCATCATTGCTAAGAATAATTTAATAATTTATACTGAGCTTAGTTTACCCTGAGCTTGCCGAAGAACTTGTGGTGAGCTTAGTTTACCCTGAGCTTGTCGAATGGGCCGAACCATGAAGATTACAAACAGAAAAGCATTTCATAATTATCAAATTACAGAAAGGTTAGAGGCCGGTATCAATTTATTGGGATCGGAAGTAAAGGCCATTCGCGAGGGCATGGCGGACTTATCGGGCAGTTTTGTAAAAATAATAGGGTCAGAAGTTTATCTTGTAAATGCTAAGATTTCCCCCTACAAATACGCAAGACCCGAGGGATATGATGAGAGAAGAACTAGAAAACTACTTCTGCATAGAAAGGAAATTTTAGCTCTTAAGCACCGGGTGGACGGATCAAATCTTTCTATAGTCCCTCTTTCAATTTATACAACCAAAAGCTTTATAAAAGTCGAGCTTGGTTTGGGTAAAGGAAAAAAAGAATATCAAAAAAAAGAAGCAAAGAAGAGAAAAGATATTCAAAGAGCAACAGAGCAAGAGATATCTTTTAAATAATTAATGGAATCATTCTATGCCTGTTGAATTTTCGCAGCACGCAAGAAATCAGCTTAAAAGACGAGGTATTTCTCAAAAGCTAGTAAGAGAGACTGTTAGTAATTATGATGAAATCATTTCAAGTTTTCGCGGAAGAAAGTTGCGACAAAGACAGGTTGGTGATAAAATACTTGAAGTGGTAACTAAAACGGAAGGAAAACAAATAACCGTCGTTACCGCATATTTTCTTAAGGAGACAAAATGAAAGTAAAATACGACTCAAAAGTCGACGCCATTTATATAGAATTTGCAAAAGGTAAATATGATAAGACGCGTAAGATATCGGACGCGATTTTGGTGGATGAAGATAAAAAGGGAAAGGTTTTGGGAATAGAAATTTTGGATGCGACACAAAATATTGAAGCTTTTAATCCTCAAAAACCAAACTCTCTGTAAGCATTTAACCAATTAAAACAAGTCGAAGAGAAAATTTGAAAAACGCGAAGCCAAAAAGAAAAAAGATATAGAAAGGGATGTTGAGATAGAACTAGCTTCCTAATGCTCTGTCAATTTCTTTCAGAACCCTATCAACTTCTCTTAACACATCTTTATCAAAAACAGAAAGAGGTCTATTTATCATTTCATTTCCATCTAGATCAAACCTTGCGTGGATAATTCTTGGTTGGGTTTCTCTATCTGAAATCTCTCTTCCAAAATAATATAAGTTAGAACCTATTCCCTGATTTTTAGAACTATCGTCTTCCACTGTTATCCCTCCTGAAGGAAGCCAATGATCTGGCCTAGAAAAAATCGGTGTAGTCAACCAATCAATTCTTGCTATTCTCCCATTTCCGATCGGCAGTTCTTTTTTAGGATTAGGTTGTCTGGGTAAAGATGATCCCAGTCTTTCCCCTATTTTTTCAAAATCTTGTAGAAGATCCTGCAGGGAAACAGTTAGCCTTTCGGGGCTGCCCGACTCAGATGTCTGTATTGCACCTATCATTATATCGACAGTATAGCATAAGGCAGAAAGGAAAAACCTTCCAATTCAGAATTCTCTTTCAATCGCCTTCGCCACATTGACTTTTTGACAGTGTTAATGATATAATTACGCTTACTGGGGATGCATTGCATCGACAGGAATGTACCTTAAAAACTGCAAGCCGACTTTGATGACAGTCGTAAAACAGATCAAAAATTAAATGCTGGAAGAAATTCTAGTAATCAACTTGCTTACGCATACGTAAACTAAGTTGTTTGTTTATATTTTCTTTCTCAACGAGAATTTATGAGCATAAATAAAGTTGAGCTATAGATAAGAAGTTGGTTGGCTTTTTATTTGAACTTTTCAACCTTTGCAATATTTATTCCTGCCAATTGGAAAAGAGTATTGCAAGACTTAAGAATTGGATAAGCTTGTAGAAGTTTTTAATTTTACCTTCTTGGACTCGAGTTCATAGCTCGACATCTCCACACAATTTTAGCCTCGGGCCAAGGTCAGGCCCCAGACGCCGGCTGCTCCCTCTCTTTTCAATACTTTTCCTGCTGAAAGCAAGGTTGAACCGGTTGTGAAGACATCATCGACAAGGAAAATTTGCTTGGCTTTTATCTCGCCTTTAAATCTTGAGTCAATGGCAAATGCATCCTTTAAATTTCTTCTTCTCTCCTCTTTCCCAAGATTGACCTGTGTTTTTGTATTTTTTATACGCTTTAAAATTTTGACTGTTGGCAAATTTAAGCTTTTCGATAGTTCTTGAGCAAGGATAAATGCATGGTTGTATCCTCTTTTTCTCTCACGTGATGAATAAAGGGGAACCGGAACCAAAAGTGATTTTTTAGAATCTAAAACTTTATGGAATTCTTCCTTTTGAATAATTCCTTCGTAAAACAGCTCTGATAAAACTTTTTTTAGCCCCGATAAGTAAGGGTCATACTTAAACTTTATTATCAGTTTCTTAGCAACTCCCTTATAGGAAATGCTTGAAAAAACACCGTCAATTGTATGTTTCTTTCTGCATTTCGGATGAGTAAAGCCATTAAAGGAGACGAGATTGCAGACTACGCAAATCTTGTCAACATCAAAGGAAAGAAACGAAAAACACTTGGCGCAAAGAAAATCTCCTAACTTTCGGCAATTTACGCAATATTTGGGGAAAATTAAATCTAAAAAATTCATAGTCTAAGTGTACCAAAAGTGATATAATAGCCGAGTACGGAGAGGTCGCATAGTTGGTCAATTGCGGAGGATTGCTAATCCTCTGAGCCGCAAGGCTCGCGCGAGTTCGAATCTCGCCCTCTCCGCCTTGCTTCTTAACAGTTACAACTGTTAATTATTACTCCTGGAGAGGTGTCTGAGCGGTTTAAAGAGAAGGTCTTGAAAACCTTTGTGGAGGCAACTTCACCGTGGGTTCGAATCCCACCCTCTCCGCCCTTCGACAAGCTCAGGACGTCGATCCTAGAGCATGGCGAGATTGAACGAGCTGGTGGGATGAGAAGTTTACCCTGAGTGGAATCGAAGGGAATCCCACCCTCTCCGCACTATTACCTTTCGTTGGCAGATGCCATATCTGAGGCTTCAATTCTGACGCTTGTCAAAACCATATTAGCTTTTGCTCCTGCCCATTCAAGTATGCTACTCATTCCAAGCTTGGCCCTTACCTGTTGCTCAAGATCCATCCTCTTCGCATTAATTCTATCTGCAAAATGAATTGTATTTATAATGTTTTGGTTAGCTATGGTTACTTTCATGTATTCTTGGTATTCTTTTTGCTTCAACTTAATTCTCTCCGGTCCTTTGGCCCTCTGAGCTCTATCAAAAGCAGCTTGAGCATTTCTCTTAAGCTCATCTCTTGCCGCTCTTTGAGCCTTGACAGATTCGGGAATTGTATGCAGTTGAAGCTCAAGAGTCATAAGTTCCCTAATTTTCTGCTGAACCCCCTCGGTATTTCTGCTTTTTCTCTCATTTCCTCTCCTATTCATAAGCTCTCTTACTGCCTGTCTTGCCTCCCCCTGTGAGGCTCCGGTCATCTCTGCAGTCTTCATTTCCGCATATTTTTGATTGAACTTATCCATATCCTCTTGCGAAACTTCTTCCCCCAACATTTTTCTGGTGAGGATATCTGTCCCTAGATCTTCAACTTCTTGTGCCATCTCTTCCGTTGTTTTTTCTTTCCCGTCTTGATTCTCAGTATCTTTGCTATTGAGATTACCCAGTTCGTCTGCCTCTTCATCTGTAATGGTTCCGTCAAGAGCTCTTTGTTCAAGCTCGGACCTTCTCTGCTCCGAATCTTTCTTCAGATCACGCAGTTGTTTTATTTCATCAGGAGTTGCAGTCTTATCTTTAACTTTAGCCTCTAGATTCTGCACTTGCTGTGCCCTATCGGCATTTTCAGGAGGCTTATTCTCTGCTTTTGTTTTATTTTCGCTTGGATTAGATGCACCTGCCTCGGGCGCTGTTCCATCTGCATTCCTGACAGCTCCATCACCTATAATTTCGGGTTCTTTCTTATCAATGGGAGCTTCTGTTGTGGGCTGAACTGTGCCTGCCTGAGCTTCGGTTGTACCAGCTTGAGGATTATCTACCTGAACTTCAGTCCCATCGGCATTTAAGCCTTGAGGTTTTGTAGTCGTTTCTACTCCTTGAGGAGACTCTCCGCCATCAAATCCACCTGCGGGACTTTCTGCTCCCTTGGGAGCAACGGTTCCATCGGGGAGGCGATCTGCGCAGGGTAATCTTGATCCAAACCTGTTTTAAGACCTGCGCCTTCCGCAATTCCAACATTGGGGGTAGCGAGCTTTGCATCAAGACTTGAAGCAACACTAGCCGCTTCAGAAACCGCGCCTGTTCCAAGCTCAACTTTCGGAGCCATGGCAGCAACATTTTCTATGTTTGGCACAGCAGCAGCCACTCCTTCAATCTTCGGCCCCACCGCTGCCATTTTTCCTATTCCTGCTACTGCCCCTTCAAGTCCTACTGGCATAATTATTCTCTGGCGACTGCAATAGCCGCATCTATATTATTTTGTCTTATATGCTCTCTCATTCTGTTAATCTTACCTGCAACTCCTGCTTCTTTTTCATAGATTTGCACGTAATCCATTAGGTTCTCGAAGGCAGGATGAGTTGCTATAAATTGAGCAATTTTACTATGTGCATCCTCAACGGACTTAAAGGGTTCAATTTGAAGAAATTCATTGCAATATTGTTTTGTCTGAGCAACAGCAATGCTATTATCCCGAAGACCTGAAATAATTTTCTTTAAAAACAAGTATTCAAGATGATGGGTTATGGCAGCAACATCATCCATAATTAAAGTATATGCATAAATGAAGACTAAAATCAAGAAAGTTGACTGACTCCCTTAAATAATATAAATTAAGAATATGCCTGCGCAAAAAAGGGAGGAGAAGCTACTCCCCAAGGAACCAAAGGATTTGCCAAAAGAGCCCATTGATCTGCCTGAGACAAGGCAAGTTTTACCAAGGGAACGTCTTGATTTACCTTCAGAAGCAAGTAGCTCTTCTGAGATTCGCACCCTTCTCTCTTGGGCCGCACCGGGTAGGCCCTACAGAAAAAGGACAAAGCAATATTTTCTCACCAGTCTTCTCATAATGCTGCTTATTGAAATTATTCTTTTTCTATTTTCACAATATATTCTCATGCTTGTAGTTGTTTCTCTTGTGTTTGTTTCTTTTGCTTTGGCTATAGTCCCTCCTGTTAATTTCAATTATAAAATAAGTACCGAAGGTATTACTATTCAGGACCATTTCTTCCTCTGGCAGGAACTCTATGATTTCTACTTTAAAAGAATTGAAGGGTTAAAAGTGCTTCACATAAGGACTCATGCTTTTATTCCGGGAGTACTGACTATTCCTCTGGGAGATTTGGATGAGGAGCATATAAAAACAGTTCTTATCCGTTATCTTCCATACCGCGAGACGGTTGCGGAAACCTTCATGGAAAAATCAGGAGACTGGCTTTCGCGTAATTTTCCTTTGGAAAACCCCAAAAATCTTGCTTCCTAAGCTCTTTTAGCTTAAAATGCTAAAAGAGAAATTACAAGCACAAAACAACAAATTTCAAATAAATTTAAACACTAAATAATAAAAATTCTAAACACTTTGAGATTGTAATTTTGAATTTTGAGATTATTTGTTATTTGGGATTTTAGATTTTGAATTTGTTAAGCTAGTCCTCGTAGTTCAATGGAGCGGACGAACGAAGTGAAGGAGCTCGCTTGCTTGACAAGCGTGGGAAGAACGTAATAAAAATGCGTCTGTAGCTCAAAGGATAGAGCATTGGATTGCGGATCCAAAGGTTGGAGGTTCGATTCCTCTCAGGCGCGCAACTTGGGAGCCCTGAAAGGATGCTTTCAGCATTCGACCTGCCTCGCCGCAGCTTTAGCAAAGGCGGGCTCTCCCCGAGGACGCAAATCTAAGTTCTTTCTACTTGATGGGTACCTGTTCCAGCAGCTGCTATTATTACGGGGATTCCAAGGAGAAGTGCAAAAAGCCAAGGATGTCTTGCAAATTCTCGTCCTATTCTCCCAATAAATCCGTGACCCTCTAGAGATCCCGCTCCCATAACCTTTTCAACAGCAGATCTAAACTCTTCGTTTCTTGCTAATCCTTGCTCTATCATTCCCTGTCCCCATGGAGAATTAACCACAATATGTATATCCTCAGGATACATTCTTCCCACAAGCATTCTTCTTGCAAGCACCTGCTTTACCATCTCAGGCTGCATCTTATCTCTGAAATCTTTGTTGTTTATAAGCTGATCTGCTTCGACTGCTGTATAGTGCGCACCTGTAGCTGGATTTATTCGAGACATTAGAAGCTGCCTCATAAGAGCTGGTGGACCTTCCCTAAGAAGTACATCCGTATCTCGATTAACTTGATCTCTATTAATGGGCCTATATCTTCTCTCCCTACCAAGCCCCAAAATTCCGTGAGCGACCCTTTCTGGCCCAAGCCATCTCTCCCTTAATGCATCGTACAATGCCTGCTCATTCTGATCCACCGACTCTGCCTTTAGTCTCTCAACCTCTGCATCGAACTTCTGAGAAAGATCCTGAACTTGCTCGTCAAGTGTTTGCGAAGCTGCTTCATTAAATACGTTACCGACTCCATTTACAAGAGCTTCTTCTTGACCATTTCTTACAGATTGAAGATCCGCAAATGCCCTTTCTCTTTTAGATAACTCTAGTCTTATCTCGTTAAGCTCAACCGTTCTCTCTCTTTTTTCTTTCTCCAGGGTTCTTTTTTCTTCTTCAAGCTGTTTCTCTTCTTGTTCAAGTTGAGGAAGTCGTGCGATAGATGCCTCGCGAGTTCCTACTTCTGTTTGGGCGTTTCTCAAATTAGTTCTTTCCGTCGCTATTTCTGTGTCTATATCAGCTGTAGACCTTCCTGTAGCTCCAGGCCTAAGAGATGCAGTTCTTTCCTGTTGTAATTGCCCAAGCCTAAACTCTGCGTCATCAGCAGCTCTCCTGAAAGTTGCAAGCTCTGCCTGTAAAGTTGGCGAATTAGTTTTTAGAGTATCTATTTCTGCTGCCTTTGTCCCCATCGCTCCTGCAGCAGGCCGTTCGAATTCTTTTAACTGCCTGTTCTTTGCATCAAGCCGCCTGTCAACGTCGTCTATTTCTGCTCTCTTATCGTTTCTCTTATATTCTTGCTCTTTTACTTCATCTTGGGCATTATTAATTGATGTTTCATCAATCATTTCTGTACTTAAGAAACCACTCAGAATTTCTCTTACTTTTCCGGCATATTGAGGCTCTGTCAAAAGTCTATCAGCAAAAGCGTTTCTTTCTGCAACGCTCATGCCAGCCATTTCAGCGGCAAGCGCAGGACGCAAACCAGCTTCCCGCAGAACTGCTCCCCGTAGAGCTCCTTTTACGGTTGGGTCAGTTATGGCGTTTAGTCCACCATCTAAATAATTTCTTACAATCTCGGCTCCACTTTTAAAGGCTGTGTATCTGGTTTCCTCTTCTGTAGTTCTGTTTTTTGTACCGTCCGGTCTTCTTCTTACTCCAATCTGCTCTGCTTTTTCTGCAATTTTGCGGGCATCAATCGGTTGTTTTTGCCCAAGCTCCATTCCCTTTCTCCAGTTAGCTTCGTCGCTCTGCTCGTTTATTCTTCTTGCCATTGCGTCGACAGGCCCTGCCGGAGGAGTCGCAGGAAGTCTTTCTCTTGCAATTGCTCGTGGCACTACTTCTTGGGCTCTTGGATTCATTTAACTTTCTCCTAAATTTTGGTTGTCCTGACTCGTTGCATTTTCAACCACATTCAAGGCTTCATCAAGTTTATTTTCCTTAATAAGACTTTCCGCTTGTTCGACTGCAATATCTTCTTTTTTTTCTGAAACTTCTGCATTTTCGAGTGTAAGAATCGAGGAGAAAATTGGCCATTTCACTGCCAGCTCTTCAACAAAGGCTAACAGCTGGGAATTATCCTGTGATTTGTCAATATTATTCAGAACATAAGAGGATATTTCGGAGGCTTCGTCTTCAGTAATCTTGCCGGCAGAAAGGGAATCGGCTAAGGTTTTTGTAAGTCTTGAGCCGATTTTGTTTTTGTAGGCTTCGTCTATGGGATTCATTCCTTACTTTAACGATAGGTAAAATCAATACAAAAGTCAACATTTCTATTACCGAAGTCAAAAAAAGGTTTAAATTTATATAAATTGAGTGTATAATTAGCCTTGACTGGCGGGGTGCTGGAGCGGCTTAACAGGCTGGTTTCGAAAACCATGCGAGGTGAAAATCTCACGGGGGTTCAAATCCCTCCTCCGCCGCTGAGTAAATTTTTGATTTATGAGATTTGAATTCTCAGCAGGAGGGGTAGTCTTTAAAAAAAAAGGTGGGCAAACCTTAGTTCTTGTAGCCCAGCATTCCGGATATCATGGATGGGTTTTCCCAAAAGGGATAATAGGAGATCACAAAAAGGGCGAGAAAAAAGAAGAAACGGCCTTACGGGAAGTTGAAGAAGAAACGGGAGTAATTGGAAAAATTGTAAAACCTTTAAATCCTGTAACATACTGGTATAATTTTGAAGGAGAAAAAATAAAAAAAACCGTCTATTATTTTCTAATGGAGTTTTCGGGGGGAGATATTAAAAATCACGATTGGGAAATGGAAAAAGTTGAATGGATTCCCAAAGAGGAAGTGGGCAATAAGTTAACATATAAGTCTGACAAGGAAATTTGGAAACAAGCCCAAAAATTAATAGTTAATAGTTAGTTGTTAGTCGTTAGTTATGGAGGGGTCGCATAGTGGCCTAGTGCGCGCGCTTGGAAAGCGCGTATAACCGAAAGGTTATCGCGGGTTCAAATCCCGCCCCCTCCGCCCTTCGGCAAGCTCAGGACGTCAGCCCTAGAGTTTGGCAAGGTTGAATGAGCTGATGGGATGAGAAGTTTACCCTGAGTGGTATCGAAGGGAATCCCTCCCTCACCGCAAATATTGACAACCTGTGAAAAATATATCAAACTGAATATTAGCAATTAGTTATTAGCGTATAGCGTACAGTTTATGAAGATTCCTGCCCCATTTAATTTTAAATCAAATTTTAAAAATTTAATTATTAAGCCTTCATTAAAAATTGGAAATTTAAAATTAAAAATTTTCTTTCCATTCCTGG
>Ga0209542_10006199_pt1 | contig 23370 bp, 24 predicted proteins | sample RifCSPhighO2_01_FD_184028 | JGI IMG/M metagenome (GOLD analysis project Ga0209542, IMG submission 184028) | Soil microbial communities from Rifle, Colorado - Rifle CSP2_plank highO2_0.1 (SPAdes) (version 2) | ecosystem: Environmental > Terrestrial > Deep subsurface > Rock core/Sediment ... | reverse complement strand
CCTGGGATTATGGGCCGCTGGGGGCGCAGCTCAAGCGCAATATTGTTAATGAGTGGCTGAAGTTTTTTGTTGATGGCTGGAATGATATGTATCTCATCGACACAACCATCATTATGAATCCCAGAGTCTGGGAAGCTAGTGGTCATTTAGACACTTTCCATGACCCACTGGTCGAGTGCAATAACTGCCATATGCGTTTTCGTGAAGACAAGGTTGATAAAAACAAATGCCCGAACTGCGGCAAAGCCAAGACTTTTGGTAAGCCCCGTCAATTTAACTTGATGTTCAAGACCAATGTCGGTCCGCTGGAAGATGAAAAATCGGTAGCCTATCTGCGGCCAGAAACGGCCCAGGGTATGTTTACCAACTTCAAGAACATTATTGATAGTTTCTCGCCGGACCTGCCGTTTGGTATTGCTCAGGTCGGTCGAAGTTTTAGGAATGAAATCAGCCCCCGTGATTTTATCTTCCGCGTTAGAGAATTTGAAATCATGGAGTTCGAATACTTCATAGATCCTAAAGACTGGGAAAAGAGTTTTGATAAATGGCATAAAGATATGCACAGCTGGTTTGCCAAGCTAGGATTAGACAACACTAAAGTTAAGCAAGTAGAAGTTCCAGCCGAAGACCGGGCCCATTATTCTAAACGGACGATTGATTTTTACTATGACTTTCCATCGCTTGGTTTCGACGAAATTGCCGGCCTGGCTTACCGAACCGATTTTGACCTTAAAAACCACCAGGAAAAATCTGGTAAGAACTTAGAGTATCGGCCAAAAGATGGTAGCAAACCATTCATTCCGCATGTTATTGAACCGACATTCGGTTTGGACCGACACGTACTTGCTGTACTGGCCAATGCTTACAGTGAAGACGAGCAGGCTGGTGAAAAGCGGGTGTTCTTGAGATTACCACTACATCTAGCTCCTGTGAAAGTCGCTGTCTTCCCACTGCTTAAAAATAAGCCGAAACTAATTGAAAAAGCAAGGGAAGTCTACAAAAAGCTTCAGAAAGAAGTTGATGGCGAAGTCATGTGGGACGATAATGGCAATATTGGTAAGAGGTATCGAAGGCAAGATGAAATAGGAACACCACAAACAATTACAATTGATTTTGAAACTTTAGACAACGATACGGTGACCATTAGAGATAGGGATACAACTAAGCAAGAACGGGTTAATGTTAAGGATTTGGCAGGGGAACTATGAGCCAACCGTTTACCCTGAGCCCGTCGAAAGTCGACACGACCGAACAGCGATGGGTGAAAGTCGATAAAATCTTCTCGAATTCGTAGGGTTATATAAGTAGGATATGTCAAGTTTTCTCCACTTTAGCGGACTAGAAGAAGATCTGCTTATACTTCTTAGCGTAGTCAATTCTGAGGAGGTAAACTCCAGGCAATTATCAGAGAAAAATGTTGAAAATTGTTTAGATCACAAAATTTGGCCTGTCAGGGAGGCAATTATTGAACAAAAGCTTATCAGTACAGCAGTACAGGTTCGTTTGGTTGAGGATAAGTTCAAAAAAAGTAAAAAAACACCAAATTATCCCTACGAGGACGAACAACTATACAAGTTAATGACTGGCTTGCTAAGTACTGGCGACAAAACTAAGAGTAATCTGCGTTTTGTCTGCGACAAAATACTACATGCAAAAAAATTTAGTATTTTTCTCCCTCCAGGGAAAATGATCATAGAGGGGCGTCATAACAAGCAGCAATGGATTATTGAACTTAATCTTGCTGAATATGCCATCAGCGGACTGTGCCTAATTAGCCAATACGAAAATGACTTGGATGTAAGCGCTAGAGATAATGCACCAATTGCCTTTGTGGTTACACAAAAAGACGGATGACAGCATGCAGGCAATCTTATAATGGACCAAAACCCGCCCGTGCCCATATAGCGTAAAATAAAAACAAATGAAAAATGTGATTTTCGTACATGGGAGGCCGAGTAAAAGGGAGAGCTTTCTTATCAAATCGATAGGGCTTAAATACTCCACTTTTAGCTGGGCCCGATGGCTCGAAAAACAACTTAAGAAACATGGTTATGAATTTAATGCTCCGGATATGCCCAAGGCTTACGATCCTAAATGGCATCTCTGGGTAGAAAAAGTCGAACAGTTTAAAATTGGAACAGGAACCATCTTGGTCGGGCATAGCACAGGCGCTGGTTTTTGGGTTCGCTATCTAAGTGAGCATCCAGATTTGGAAGTCGACAGAGTGATACTTGTAGCGCCGTGGCTTGGTTACGATTACGGTGCGCCGCCTACAGACTTCTTTGAAGGCTATGAAATTGATCCAAACATTGCCAAGCGCACGAAAGGTCTCGTCGTTTTTTACTCGGACAATGATTTTGATGCCATAAAGAAAAGCATAGCCAAGCTTAGGTCGACGCTTAAGAACGCAAAGTATAAGGAATTCCGCGGTTACGGCCATTTCACATTAACGGATATGAAAACCCGAAAATTCCCCGAACTCCTAGAGGAATGTCTCAAAACTGGCGTAAAATAAAACCATGGAGTTTTTGGTAACTAGAAATTTTAAAGTTGCATCTTACTCAAGGGGCAATAAAAATTCCGAAAAACTTGCGCTAGTCTTACCGGGTCGGGTAGATAGCAAAGATTATGCCCATATGGTTAGCCATGTCGACTTTCTGGCCAGCAAAGGCTTTTATGCTGTTTCTTTTGATATGCTAGGGACTTGGGACAGTCCGGGCGACGTCAAGAATTATTCGACGACGAATTATATAAAAATCGTTAATGAACTCATTGAGCATTTTGGCAATAAGCCAACTTTACTGCTTGGGCATAGCAGGGGAGGAACAACGGCGATGTTGGTGGCTACTAAAAATAAGCATGTACGAGCAATTGTGGCCGTTATGGCTACTTACGGCGCGCCCATCTCGCCAAGTCCAGAGGATGTTAAGCGAGGAATTCATATAACTTACCGCGATCTCCCACCAGGTAATGATAGACAGGCTGCAAAAAAGAAAAGGTTCATGTTGCCTCTAAATTATTTTGTAGATGGTAAAAAATACGATCCTGTTGCAGCCCTAAAGAATTACGGGGGTGCAAAGTTATTAATCTGCGGCACGCAAGACAAATTTATAAAGCCTGGCGAGGTCAGGAAGATATACAATTCTTTGTCAGGCCAAAAAATGTTCCTGGAACTAAATGTAGATCATGATTATCGTTATCATCCTGATATGGTTGAGGCTGTAAACTTAAAAATCGGTGGGTTTTTGAAAAAATATCCATTATGATTAAGCGATTTTGGCATGTAGGTCTGACGGTTGAGAATTTAGATTCGGCCATTGAACAATATCAAAATCTGGGGTTCAATCTGGTAGATAAATTTGAAAAGGATGAGCCACACGCCCTGGCTGTTGAAATGAAACATCCGAATGGTTCGGGCATTGAACTATGGCAGTGGTTTGATCAAGAGCATCCTCAGGTTGAATTTATTAAAAACCACGTGGCTTTTGTATCTGATAATCAAGATGAAGATGTTCGGCTCCTAGTAGAGCAGGGCTGGGAGATTGTCATACCGAAGACAACTGGTGTAAAAGTAAACTATGTATTCTTACGCGACCCGAGCGGCAACTACATTGAAATAGCGGATGTAAAAGAGTGATATGAAAGCTGAATATCTGATTAGAAAATATTTGAGAGAAAAGGAGACAGCTCAAGTTGCAACATTATCCGGTAATCAACCATGGATATCGACCGTTTACTACGTGACAGATGATGACTGTAACTTATATTGGACAAGCCAAACGCATCGTCGGCACAGCCGAGAGATTCATAATCATTCAAAAGCCGCTGCCGCAATCGCTGTTAAATTTCCTGGGCATCCGGTGATTGGATTACAAATTGAAGGCGATGCGGAGCTGATTGAAGATGCAAAAGAATTAGCAGAACCAATGAAACTTTATATAGATAAATTTAACGAGACCAAGGATTTTTATAACGAAGTTTTAGAGGGTAAAAGTTCGCACAAACTTTATCGTCTAAGACCACGCTTGATTGTGCTTTTTGACGAAGAAAATTTCCCTGACAACCCTCGTCAAGAGTGGAAGCCAAATGATTAGCGATAAATTTGTAATCTTTGCAGCCCTACTAAATTTATGGGGCAGTCTCGGCTACGCTTATCTGACGCTACAAGGAAGAGTGAAACCTAATCGTGTGACATTTTCATTGTGGGCGCTAGCTCCACTGGTAGCCTTTGGGGCACAGATTGGTAAAGGCGTAGGCTTGCAGTCATTGATGACATTTATGGTCGGCTTTGGCCCGCTGCTGGTTTTGATTGCTTCTTTTATGAATAAAAAAGCTTACTGGCGTCTTAAAAGATTTGATTATGTCTGTGGCGCGCTGTCATTGTTCGGGTTAGGGCTTTGGCTTATAACTGGTGAAGGCAACTTAGCCATCGCTTTTGCGATATTGGCCGATGGCTTAGCTGCTCTGCCAACAGTTTACAAATCATATATTGCACCACAGACCGAAAACTGGCTGCTGTATTTTCTGGCGGTCCTTAGCGCGGGAATAACCTTGCTGACAATTGATAAATGGACTTTCGCATATTGGAGCTTTCCAGCCTACATTTTAATCATCTGTATTATTATCACAGCGCTCGTTAAATTCGAACTTGGAAAGAAAGTTTCTATCAAAATTGCGACATGAAAGACTTAGAAAATCGCGTTGAAGCGATTGAGAAAAGAAATGCTCGGGTTGAGTTAGATAAAGCCTGGGAAATCAGCTGGACCAGGCGGATATCAATCGGCCTTTTGACCTATGCTGTTATCTTAGTCTATCTGATTATAATAGATGACGATAAGCCGTTCATCAATGCGGCTGTACCGATCGTTGGCTTCTTGCTTTCAACGCTTGTACTCCACCAAGTGCGCAACATCTGGCAAAAGAAAAAATGAAAATTACAGTTCGTGTAAAACCAGGCAGCAAAAAGGGGCCACTTATGCAAGCCGCATTGGACGGATCCTTGCTAGTTCGTGTTCGCGAACCGGCGGTTGAAGGCAAAGCTAATCGAGCCGTGGTAGAGCTTCTAGCTGAATATTTTAATGTTCCAAAGACTAATGTCCGGCTGGTTTCTGGCCACAAATCTAAAGTTAAGTTCTTTGAGTTGCCAATTTAGAGTTTTAATATGGAAAACCCTCGAGCAAGTAGAGGGGGAGAAAAGCTATTCTCCGGTATAAGTTTTCTCAAAGAAAAGATTTTGTTGTCCGGTGCGGCCAGCGCGTGTGCGCTAACCATGGTCTATGAACTTTTCTTTGAGATGAAGGGAAGTTGGGCGGCCAAATGGCCACTTGCGCAGTCAAATTGACCGCCCGCCTTCCTAGATGGTTGGGACCGGCCTGCGGTCCGGAGCGGGGGCGCCGTGCCCCTTGCTTTTCCGGCCGCGTGCCTTCGGTTGCTCGCGAGGCCCTTCGAGGGCCGTCAGTAGCTTCTGTCTGCTGCGGCTCCCGAGACCCGCGTTGTCGATGAGCTGTTCCAGCTCACCTCTGTTAATTGCCAGAGGTACCACCTCCTTTGTTCTCTTGCTCGAGGACATCAGAAACTATATCATAAACACCACCGTACGTCCATTCAGTCTGATCAATATATTCAGCAATTTGAGCAATAAGTTCCTGCTGGGCAGATGATTTAACTTTTCTGTTAGCGTGTTCGGCAAAGCTTATATGACTGGGCCAGTATGATAACCAAAAGCTGGGCGGGAGCTCATCGCCGCAGTAAACCGCAAAATCGCTTAAGACGCATGCACCAATTCGGTATGCTGGTAGACCGACTTCGTACATTGAATGGGATTGACCGATATAGCCTTTGATAACATTATTACCGATATCTATTTCAAGTGCTAAAAGAGCAATAAACGGCGCAAGTTTTAAGTCCTCACCCCGCCGTCTTAGATAATTTACATCTGTTTTACAGCGCCGAATACAAGTTGAAATATCTTGATCTTTGGCGTCTGGGAAAACATTTTTAAAAAGGGCACCCTTGAGTGACCACATAATAAAGGCTTCATAATCTTCGTCTCTTTTAGTTTTAATTCTTTTTAATGCCCCCAAACCTACAAGAATTTGTTCCTTTATATATTTATAGTCGTCTATTGATGTAGTATCGGGTATAAGTTCCTTATAAAAATGGCGAATAAATTCCTCAACGGTAGTCTCTTCTGGCAACTCTAATAATCGTTGCTCAATTTCTGCTTCGTTCAAGGAAGCTTCTTTTAACTGTCTGGCAAAGTCGCGGAACCAATATGGCCCGAGAATACTTCGATTCATAATTAGAGTTTCCACGCCTTTGGCATCATGTTCTAAGTCTTTGAGCTTATTGTAGGCCTCCTTAACTTTTTGGCTCCCATGCTCCGACAAGATTAAGTTGCTGTTAAAATTTGGGTCGGTTTGAGCCCAGGTATTGTCATCAACAAGTGAGAGGACTACAGCATGAAAACCAGTGTCTCTGAGCAGGCTACTTCTAGCGGTTTCGGCTATGTCATTAAATAATGTTTTAAGTCGGTCCGGTATCTTAATGGCATTTTCTTTGGCAAACTCGAGGATTACGTTTATGGTCAATACAAAGCCTAGCCGATGCTCATCGGCAGCAGTTCTTACTAGGCCCGCATGAAGATATGGTCGGCAGGTTTTTTCAAAGAATGAAGCGGCCAGTATTGACAGCCCCAAGCAAGTTGGGTCGGTTTTTATATTAGGATATTTGCCGATAAACTTCGGCGCAATTCGGGCTGGATGATACAGATAAACAGGGTTTGAAGGATCGAAGCCCACAATTCCTGGTTCATCTTCGGGACTAGTTTCTGCCCTAGAACCATCAGCCCGGTCGCTATCCCCAGAATCTTCGCTAGACTGTTCGGTTTCTTCATCAAGGGTTGGATTATGAACCTGTCTGATTCCGTCGATTCTTTTTGCCAACCAGTTGTAAACATTTAATTTTTTCCGCCTGGTTTTGGCATTATTTAAAACCCCGACCATTTTTTCAGCGTCATCTCCAAGACAGACGAAGGCCTCTTCCAGCACCGCCTGGCCAAAGGCCTCTATTTTCAGCTGAATCTCTGGATTGATTGGACCTCTCATGTATGGACGCAGCGACAAATCTTCCTCAATATCTTCAAAATCAGGGGCTAATAAATCTCCGGTGGAATAGTCAAGCGCTTCTCGCACACTCCATAAACCAGCGCGCTGAACAACAGACGCCATTTGAGAAGGTTGATACTTCTCTCGTAATTCTTTTAATTTTTCTTCGAATAGGCTCGGATCCCTTAGACATGTTTCAACAGCTAACCCCAGGAGTTCCTCAAAAGGTTGGGCAGTTAGGATAGTCTCAACACTTAGTTGTCGCTGCAACTCACTCATAGATATAAATTTAACCTATTTTATAATAAAAATGTCTACTATACAATACGTACGTATCTAATCTTACTAACAAATCGCTTATGCTTGCTCTTTCACCTCGCATACCCGATATTAGAGGACAATGAGCGCTGAGAACCCTAACAGCATCCTTATAAAAGACGCTGATTTAGTAGTGACCATGGACGCAGAGGAGCGGGTTCTGGAAAATGCATCTGTACTAGTACGGGGTAATCAAATTGAAACAGTTGGTGATGTCAAGGAAGATAACTACGATAAAGTCATCGATGGTGTTGGCAAAATAGTACTGCCCGGTTTGATTAATACTCATCATCATACTTTCCAAGCCCTTTTAAGAGGGCATCCTGGCCTTCAAAATCAGCCGATTTATAGATGGATAAGCACCGTGAGTGAAGTAGCCAGGTCGATGGATGCCGATATGATCTATAACGGAACCCTAACCAATATGGCCGAACTTATTAAATACGGTTGCACAACCACGACCGATATGTCTTATATATTCCCTAGACGCAGGGGTGATTTCATGGGAGCAACCATTGCCGCGGCTTCTGAAATTGGCATGCGCTTTCATCCTTATAGAGGCAGCATGAGCCGGGGTCAAAGAGACGGGGGGCTATTTCCCGATGACATGGTGGAGGGGTCGGGGGCTATTTCAGATGCTGTAGAAGAGCTAATTGATAAGCATCATGACCACACCCCTTTTGCTATGACCAGGATTGGGGCGGGGCCCTGCACCATTTTTAGCAGCTACGAAGAAGACTTTAAAAGAACGGCGTGGTTAAGTGAAGTGTGGGACATCAATATTCAAACTCACCTGGCTGAATCAGCTTACGAGCTCAGGTATTCACTTGATAGATTTGGAAAGCGGCCGTTGCAGTACCTGAGAGATTTAGGCTGGGTAGGTGCAAGAACAAGCTTCGTCCATTGCATTGAAGTTACCCCAGGCGAGATTAGACAAATGGCTCAAGACGGCAGCAGCGTTGTCCACTGCCCTATTTCTAACGCTAGAGCACCACTTGGAGAAGCTGGTATAGCACCAGTACAGGAAATGTTGGAAATAGGCGTGAATGTGGCTATTGGCACGGACGGCAGTGCGGGCAATGACTCGTCAAATGTTCGGGAGGAACTAAGGTGGGCTCGGACCATGCAGGGAGCAAGGCCAGCTACAACTTATCTTTCGCCGCTGGATGTTCTACGAATGGCGACTGTCGGTGGTGCAGGCTTGCTTAACTGGCCGGAAATTGGTTCACTGCAGCCTGGCAAAGCAGCCGATTTAGTTGTTTTTCCGATGGACACCCTCGAGCAAGCTGGCTCATGGGATCCGCTGACAGCCTTTGTCAGCACCCACGCCATCCCAGCAGAGCAGGTCATTATCAACGGTCGTTTGGTGATGGAAAACGATCAATTGCGGACAGTTGACGAGTTGGAGATAGTACGCAATACTAGGTTGAGTCTAAAAAAATTGAGGGAGTTGTCTCGAAACTAAGCTTATGTCTAGCTCTGCTCGCATAAGATCCGAAAGTTTGCCCGATACCACAACTGCGTCATTTAAATTTAACGGTCACTCTATTACAATTACCTCGGCTAACGAAGCCAAAACTGTTGATGTCAACGGCATCCTGCGAGATCCGACTGACTTTCATGGATCAACGCAGGTCCATGATGTAGTCGAGTTTGGAGCTGCATTTGCGGGTCTGATAGGTGAATACCAAGACCCCGAAGGCTTTTTCGAGGATAGCGATGAATTGCCCGATAAAGGCGTGGTAATTCTGGCCGATCATTTTGAGGAAGCTGCCGATTTGGTCCAATCGGTGGATAAACTTGCTCAACAAGTTATTGCTGAGCCGCGACTATATGACGACAGAGGGTTTTGCCAACAGTATTTGGACTTGGCTAGAGCCGGCTATGGATTATTACGAGACCGTTTGCCCCACTTCGAAGAACCCATTCGCGGTATTCCCGTGTCTTTGGAAAGGGCAGGGTTAGTCATTACCAGACTCGCTCAAGAAGTTGGTCTAAATGAAATTATTCCTGACGAGATAAGAGTAGTCACTAAACGGGCGCACCCAAAAAGTGACAGCCCAGAAGATCTTATGGTTAGCGTTAAATGGCGTAACCTGGAAGACATATCTAGGCTCGGTGGGAAAGTTGTTGAAGTTGCTGATTTTGTAAATCCGGCTTCTTGGGCATCGACGGCCGCTATGTTAGTCTCGGCCCACAGCCGCGGTGGCATCCCCAGCACGGTAGTTCATAGATCATTCATGGCAACCGAACAAGGTATTGTTTTTTCTCGGCGAGCATTGGAGGGTGAAAAAATGGGCAACATTCGGCCCGTTTATTACACTGTCGGCACTTCAAAGAACTTAACCCCACAGTATTATCTGTATGATCCGGCTGTAGCCGATGCCGGCCATGTGTTGCGGCATTTCTTGCCTGATTGGTATGAGCATTAATGGTAAAAGAAAGTATGGCTGTAGAAATAGTAGAGACTACAACGCCGGCACTAGAACCTGTTTTCCCAGATGAGGTAACAGCTGTAAGCGCCGCTCGAGAAGAAACTAGAGATTGGCAGGCTTATGATGCCATAACCTGGGGCTTGGGTATCGGTGCGTTAAAGATTGGAGACATGGTCGTAGCAGAAGTTGCACCGACGCTGCGCTGCCCGGAAAATTGTAGCGGTTGCCCCGATGCCATAGAAGCTATTAAGAAAGAGATAGAACTGGGCAAAATCCCTAAGATAGAACAGCGGGCTTCTTTGGAAGAAATGCTTGATCGGATCTCTGAGTTAAAAGAGCTTGGCGTAAAGCATGTTATGAATGTCGGCGGTACCATAGATCATTTACCAGAGTTGAGAGCTCTAATTGAACATGAACTGGCGCAGGGGATGGTGGTTAGTTGGTTTACTGATGGGATACCTCAACAAGATGAAAGGGCACAACCTAGCAGACTTTTTGAAAAAAACATGGAGGCTGGTTGGCTAACAAAGGTCGCTACCCATGTTTCAACTGACTATCCATTTGGTTATGGTAGCGAGGAGCCAGTTGATCTTTTGAGCGATGAGCTGTCATTACCGGCCAAAAAAGGCCGAGTCAGCGGATTTAGGGCCGACCCAGAATATTCCCGGGTATTTAAATCTCAATACGGGACCGCTTTTATGAAGCGTCTTATTGAATCTGGTGCCCGGCGGGCGGTGGCCAATATGACAATTTCTAAGGCAAACTTTGATCAGGTAGAGGCAATCTATGAGCAAGCTGTTCGCTTGCAAGAGTATGCGCAGCAGGTCGGTAGCCCTACAGAAGTATTATTTACATTCAGTCCGTGGGTCTGGCGACCGCATCAAGCGCGCGGTGATGATCTAGCTGAACATTCACCGAAGAACGCTTTAGGCCCAGACGAGATGCCAACGGTTAATGAGGCTTTATCAAAAATTTTGGCCGATACATATAAAAGAGTGGAAGACGGCCGACCACGAATTTTAGCTAATTCCTCAGGCTATGCCAGTCTACATGCCGAGCGAGCGTTTACCGACGATGCTATTTGGCAAACTGTTGAATATCCAGGCGGCCGGCCTCTAATTTTAAATGTTAGCCCAACGGCTGAGTTGATGCTTGATCCAATGTTCAAAGGTCCGGAGCTGCCTTATGTAAACAGTACGTTTGGCTATATGGACCGCACCTACAAACCCGACCAAAATCCTTTTAGCCGTTTTCATCATGGCAATAGATTGTATTTGCCCAACGTTATTGCTTTAGAAAGCCTGGACGATCCCCACGCTCAACCGGTGAGGACTATGGACTACCGATTGGCGCGTATGGTAGTCGAAACCGGAGTAGCAGAGTTTGGTGAAAGTATAAGAAATAAAGGGGATTCCAGATCCGTGCTATTCAATCCCCGTGTGCTAGCAACTGATCCTAGGCACATAAAATATATCGGTGAAAGATTAGCCCACACTGCCCAAACTGAGTGTTCTGGTGACACTGTGATCGGTCTTGCCTCCTTGGGGCTGGGCCTATCTCTATTAGTTAGCGCTGAATCGGAAAGATTCAATAATCTGTACGTTAAACTGACAGCTGAGCCATGGAAAGGCAAAAGACAGATCGAAGGCAACGTTTCTGCCGTTCAGAAAATGGCCGAACTTATTTTAGTCGATGATCTTATGTTTCACGGCCAAACCAAAAAGGAGGCTATCAAGATTATTAAACAACACCGCATGGATGTTAGTGATGTCTTAGTTGTCATCGATCGGCAACTCCAGCGTAAAGATGATGGGCCAAGTCTGCAAGAAATGGGAGTCAACGTTTATTCACTTATAAAAATGGAGGACATAGTTGCTTACATGATAAGTCTAGGGGTCATTGCGCCCGAGCAGCTGGCTCGCCTGATTGAAGACTACCAGGGTCATGAACGGCACGAACTTCCAGCCTTTGCTCAACAGCTAAAGAAAGGCAGTTCGCAATGACAGCTTCAGCAGAAGGAGTAGTTAAATACGACCCCCGTTTCGAAGTCAGGCCCTTACCGCTAGGAGTACAAGGAAGAATAGCCGAGCTAAATTATTGGCGTGGTGTCCTATACGTAAACAAGTTAATTGGTTTAGGCGACGACGGAATTGGCTACGGCAATATTAGTGTGCGCGTTAAGCCTACGGACGGACTTTTTGCTATTACTTCTACTCAAACAGGGCACCTGGCAGACTTAGGCCCCGAACACTATGCGGTTGTTACAGGCTATGATTTAACGGGTAACCAATTAGAAGCTTACGGATCATTTTTAGGCCCTTCTTCAGAGGCCATGACCCATGGTGCGCTGTATGAGGATCCTGCGATTGGAGCGGTGGCACATGCCCATAATACGGCCATTTGGAACCGGGCAGAAGCCTTGGGAATCCCTGCCACCAGTGTTGATGTAGAGTATGGTACTCCAGAAATGGCTCAAGAAATGGAGAGGCTGCTGAGAGAACCCAGGGTTAAAGAAGGGGGTATCCTGGCGATGCTTGGACATAAAGACGGTATTATAACTTTTGGTCAAAACCTTGATGAGGCCGGTCAAATAATGCTCGAATATCTACACCAAGCCAGCCCAGATCATTGGCCTTAAACTTCAAAAAAGCGCTAAAGTAACTTGGGCATCGGTAAAACACTTATTGAAGACAGTCAAATTATAGATAAGTATCCAAGAATAGTAACAGGGCACAATGACCTAGTCTAAATGAAGTACCAAAGACTGGGAAATACGCTGTTAAAAGCATCGAAAATGTGGTCGGTATAGCCGTCTAGGCCGCTTTATTAGAGACTGAGTTCTCTTCTTGGTCTTCCAACCAACCATTAACCATTCTATTCATTTGTTCAAGAGTCCCAAAAAGTCTATACATGGTCGCTTCTCCGCATAAGATCGAAGAGCTTTTAAAGTCGGCACTTTTCGGTCTTCGGCCAGTTTGTTTTTCAAATTCTACGACTGAGTTAATGCAAACTTCCGATGTTACCTTCTTGTTATAGGTGGGTTGGCCGGCGGCTTCGAGTACAGCAGAGAAAGGCATCTGAGTGTTGGAAGCTATTACAGGAGGGGAAGGTTCGTCCTTACCTTGCCTTATTCTTTCCAGAAGTATTTTTTTTGTCACTCTTTTGTCAGTTTGGGCGATGACCTCTCTCAAGTGGTTAACATAATCATCAAAGGACCAAGAGTCAAAACTACCTGATCTGTTAACACGCCCCAACCTTCTTAAATAATCAGTACAATTTTCAAAGTCCCCATATTTTATTATTGTTTTTATGCCTGGTCCAAGGCCCAATTGATACGCTTTCCCTAATAGATCATATGTAATATCACCTCCAGCAGGTTCCACCACCCTAGATAACCAAATACCGTATGCCAAAAAATCTTCAGCCTTCCATGCCGTATAATCGTCTCTCTTTTCAACTCGCTTAATTTGGACGGTTTTATCTACGAGTAATTGACCTAGCTCTCGCACAACTTCTAATTTTTTATAGATTATGGCTTTTTCATATTCTTCCGCTTCGGTACCTATAATGAGTCGCTGTTGAGTCAATAACCTTTCAATTTGTGTGCGGCTTTCACTATCCTCAAACTCTTTAATTGCTGTTTTACCTAGTACTATTACTTTTCGTTTCTCTGTGTGGTAGTAGTATTCAGGTTCTTCTGGTCCCTCTATCTTGCTTGCGGCAAGAACTTCTTTCCGATATCGTGCTGTATCCTGTTGAGCTCGGTATCCCATTGGTTGCTTTTGGTATCCCGCAGCCCTATCCTCTACCTCTAGAAGTATATGCGCATGGTAATCTTCCAAGTCATAAAAAATGCCTGAAAGATACTCCTCCGGTGCGGGAGCGTAGCCGTTTTCATATAAAGCGTTGAGTACTTCTGGACCTGGTAGTTTTTTGCTTGCCTCGTAGTAAGTTGCGCCAATATTTTGCGCGTGATGAAATATCTCCGATTGTCTTTTAAATTCTGCAGCTCGAGCTTTTTTGGCTTCGGCTTTCTTTGCTTTGTTTAGGGCTACTAGATATATTTGGGCATTCTCATGATTACCATCAAAGTGAGCTTCAATAACATCCTGCATTACTGGGGCGACAGGTTTCTCCAAAACGGCAGGCTCCATCTACCAGCAATTATAACATTGTGTTTTGCTACAATAAAGCTAATGATTAAAGATAAAAACAGCAGTTTTCCAGAAGGTTTTTTATGGGGCGCCAGTACATCGTCCTATCAGGTAGAGGGTGGCAACTATAACCAGTGGAGCCTGTGGGAAGAGCAACATGCTACGGGCTTGGCGGCTAGCGCCCTGGCGCGTCAGCATTGGCTACCAGTTTGGGAGGAGATCAAAGACCAAGCCCAAGATCCTAATAACTACATTAGTGGCAACGCAGTAGAGCATTATCAGCTCTATGAAGAAGACTTTAATATTGCTAAAAAGCTTAACCTAAATACGCTGCGCTTTGGCATCGAGTGGTCACGCATCGAGCCACAGCAGGGACAATGGAATGAAGCGGCCATTGAACATTACAGGCAATACATCGCCGCGCTTAAAAAGCGCGGCATCCAGCCGGTTATTAACCTTTGGCACTGGACGCTGCCTGTTTGGTTCAATAAGAAGGGCGGCTTTATGCACCGCAGCAACGTTAAACACTTTGTTCGATTTGTGGAGCACATAGCCAAAGAAATTATCGTGCCTTGCGGCTACGTTATCACTGTCAATGAGCCAAACAGCTATACCGGCATGGGCTATTTGCAAGGTATTTGGCCACCGCAAAAACGTGACCCTATTGCTGGCTTACAGGTCATTTATAATCTGGCCATCGCCCACCGCCGCATTTATAGACTGCTGAAGAAGCTAGAGCCAACCTTGCAGATTGGCGTGGCTACCCAGTGTAATAACAACCGACCAAAACGAGCCCATAATCCGCTGGATAAACTAGTGGCAGGACTAGCCAACTACTTTTGGAACTGGTGGTTCTTAAACCGGGTAATGCGTTACCAGGACTTTGTTGGCTTTAACTACTACTTCACAGACTATTTCAAAGGAATCGTCCGTAAAAACCCTAAAACTCATCATCACCATGTGCACACCGGCCACCGTGGTCCAATTAGAAAAAGCCGCCAGAATCCGCCGGGCCCCTTAAGCGATCTTGGCTGGTATATGGAACCATCGGGCGTTTACCATGTCATTGTTGAAGCTGCTAAAAGGTATAAAAAACCAATCATTATTACCGAAACAGGGGTGGCAGATATTCATGATCGCTACCGTAGGTGGTGGATAAAAGAAAACCTGGAGGCTATCGAGCGAGCCAACCAAGAAGGCGCTAACGTCATTGGCTATTTCCACTGGAGTCTGCTGGATAATTTTGAATGGTCTGGTGGTTGGTGGCCGAAGTTTGGCCTGGTAGCAGTGGACAGGGAACATGACATGAAGCGGACCATCAAACCCAGTGGTAAGTGGTATGCCCAGCAGATCAAAAAACTAAGCTGAAGTGAAATAACCTTGACCTTTTTAACAGTTTGTGCTAGTATATGTCCATGGTTAAGTCATACAAAGAAATGAAACTTCCAGAAGAACTAAAGCCCGCATATGATCGAAGTATAGAGTCCGCAGATGTTGAAACACGTATGTCGCAACAACTTGCAGTAGAAACAGTTCTACATCCCACGGGAGCATTAAAGGGCATAGAAGTTGATAAGACTCCATCTCAGGGTTTAGGATGGAACCGCTTAAGAAAATTCGGAGTTTATACCTTAGTTGCTGCTGGTATTGGTGCAGGTGCCATGACGTTCGCTCAGCTCCGCGGCGGTAGCGAGCGGCCGCTTACACCTAGCGAGCAAAAGCAGTACGTAGACGATAATGATCACCCCAGCGCTAATCGCAACTAAAGATCTAGTGCTAAAGACAAATTAGTAAACACTATATATTGTGGAAAAGTAGACATATTTACAAAACTGTGGACAAGTGACCGCTCAGCCGGTCGCTTTTTCTTATAAAACCCTTGCGTGTGGGTAAGATATGCCTGTACACTCAGCCTAGTGGGTAAACGTGGGTAGCCAAAACAGCTATTCACCAAAAAATAAAAACCACTAGAAAAAGGGACCAATGGGAGACTACTTCGAAAGAAAACTTGACGACAAGCGTCGGTTGGGCATTCCAGCCGAACTTCGAGGCGAGTTTGGCAGCGGGGTAGTAATCACCAAAGGTTTTAAAAACTATCTACACCTCTATCCTAAGTCCGTCTGGGACCAACAGGTTGAACCGCAGCTACAAGGTAATATCCTTGACGAACAAACTGCGGATCTTAATGTTCAGTTCCGACTGGGCAAGACAGAGGCTATGCTCGACGCTCGCCAGGGCAGGGTCACGCTGGAACAGCACTTGCTGGACCATGCCGGGATCACCCGCGACGTTGTAGCTGTACGGGCCGGGCGCTATTGGCGCCTAATGGCCAAATAGCTAGTTTCAGCGCAACTTAACAATTTAGCAAAAGCCAATTAAAACCCTTCGAGATTAGCTAATTGGCAGTCAGCCGGTGGGAACAAAAGGGTAACACCTGCAAAAACACCCTTGTACATTCCAAAAAACGTAACACCTCCCAAAACTCCACCTCACAAAAGTCTCTCACAAGAACTTTTAAGAAGCGAAAAAGCAAGAACAAACCGTTCGCGCTTCGTCGTTTCCCAACTTATTCACCCTTTATGGGTGAGTAAAATAAAAACAAAAAACAAGGTAAAAACAAAAAGCTGGCTGCTGATTAGGTGATCTTGCAAAAACAAAAACAAAACCAGAAATGCCAAAACCAACAATAGTTCATACGCCAGTGCTGCTAGGCGAGACCCTGTGTTTTTTAAATCCTAAGCCGGGAGAATCTTATTTAGATCTTACGGCCGGGATGGGCGGTCACACTGCCGCCATACTCGAGCTCACGCAGGCGCCTCAAAAAGCCGTGCTGGTAGACAAAGACCCAGCTGCAGTAGAAATACTGTGTAAGAAGTTCAAGGACCTAGAAATCCTCCAAAGTGACTTCCTATCGGCCAGTATTAAACTGGCAGAGCAGGGCAGAACGTTCGATCTTGTTTTGGCCGATCTCGGTGTAAGCTCACTGCACCTTAACGAAGGGCAACGTGGTTTTTCCTTTGTTCGCCCAGGACCGCTAGATATGCGGATGGACCGGGCTCAGAGCTTAAGTGCTGAGCAGATTGTTAATTCCTGGGACGAGCAGAAAATTGCCGATCTTCTAAGAACCTATGGCCAGGAGCGCAAGGCCAGGCCCATAGCAGCCAAGATTGTAGCTAATCGTCCAATTCATACCACCGACCAGCTGGCGGCAATTGTGGCCAGCAGCTACCGTTTCCGTAGTAAGATCCATCCGGCAACCAGAACCTTCCAAGCCCTGCGCATAGCCGTTAATGACGAGCTGGCGCAACTGGAGAAAAGTTTACCGCTGTGGTTGGAACTACTGGCACCAGGCGGACGTCTGTCTGTTATTAGCTTCCACAGTCTGGAAGACCGGCTGGTCAAGCAAGCTTTCAAAGAAGCTGCCGAGGAAGGTTATGAGGCGGAGATTCAGCTACTAACCAAAAAACCCATAACTGCCCAAAACGATGAAATAGTTTTAAATCCGCGCGCCCGCAGCGCCAAGTTGCGAGCCGTAGTAAAAATAAAAAATAGAAAGGGCTAAAAAAGTCTCATGCCTATTAAGGTAGAGTACAAAAATTCCCGTGCCGCTAGAGTGCCCGTAAGGGTCATACACTAGCTTAATCTTGACCGGGATTAATCCCACCCGCCTATCCCTAAAAGATAAATGCGGGTGGGGACCAAGCAAAAACAAAAAAAGAAAACATATGACATATTCAAGTTCAGTTGCCGCCTCCAAGCAAGGCTATGCCCGAAAGGGGCAAAATGCCGTATCGTTTGTGGCCGCGACTCGCACATTAGGACCGATTAGCAACACCATCATTCTGATAGTCCTGGCTTGCCTTATCGGGCTGCTGTATCTGACCCAGGTGACCAAGACCAACAGCTACGGTTACACCATTAATAGCTTGCAGCAACAACAAAGTGAGCTTCAGGACCAAAAAGCCAATCTGGAAGTCACCTCCGCCCGCTTGCAGTCGCTAGAGCGCGTAGCCAGCAGTGAGGTAGCTAAGGGGTTGGTTTCAGTTGCGCCTTCAGGCAGTCTTAGCCAATAAATTAGTTGATGAGACTAAGCCTGAGTTCGCCGGGCGCTGAAGCTGCGGCGCCTAAATCCAATCGACGCCTATCTGTCTGGTACGGCCTTTTGATTTTAATACTGGCCATTTTTATCGCCCGGCTGTTTTATCTGCAGATTGTCCGCCATGACTACTACCGGGCACAAGCTCTGGCCGACCAGCAAAAAGAGTACACCATCCCAGCGGCCAGGGGCACCATTGCAGCCAAAAGCGGTAGCGGCAGCGTAGCGCTGGTACTTAATGAGAAACTTTATACCCTCTATGCCGACCCAGCTTTTATTAAAAATGCCACAGAAGCAGCCGCCAAAGTGGCTGCCGTAACCAATGCCGATAAGGCTGAATATGCCAAGGCCATGAAGACCAAAAACAGCCGCTACGTCGTGCTGGCCAGACGTTTGGGCGAAGACCAAAAAAAGCAAATTAGTGATCTTAAACTGCCTGGCGTTGGCACCCAAGCTCAGCAATACCGGACTTACCCCCAGGGCAGTCTAGCTGCCCAGGTGCTGGGCTTTGTTAATAACGATGGCCAGGGAACTTACGGTGTTGAACAAGCGTTAGATAAGACCCTGATGGGCACACCGGGTAGGCTCAAGGCCATTACTGATGCCCAAGGTGTACCACTAGCTGCCAGCCGTGACAATATCCAAGTCGATCCCAAACCGGGTAAGGACCTGGTGCTGAGCCTGGATCTAGGCATGCAAAGACAGCTGGAAACGATCTTAAAACAAGGATTAGAAGCTTCTAGAAGTGATAGCGGCGGTGCCCTGATTATGGAGGCCGACAGTGGGGCCATCCGGGCCATGGCTAATCTGCCAACCTATGACCCAGCCGAATACTTTAATGTGTCTGATGCCCAGCGCTTCAATAACGCTACCGTCAGCTCACCGCTGGAAGTTGGCTCGGTCATGAAGACACTGACTATTAGCGCGGCTCTAGATCTCGGAGTGGTTAAGGCAGATACCACTTATGCCGACCCCAACCACTGGAAATTGGATGACCACGAGATTACCAACATTGAAGAAATTGGCGGACCCGGTACTCGTAGTATGACCGATATCTTGAACCGGTCGATTAACACTGGCGCTGTCTGGCTGCTGATGCAAATGGGTGGTAAAACCGGCGAAGTTACCCAAACCGCACGGGAACGCTGGCACGACTACATGGTCAACCATTACCGTTTGGGTAAAGCCACCGGCATAGAGCAGGGCTATGAGGCGGAAGGCTCCATACCAGATCCCAAATCCGGCTATGCGCTGCAGCTGACTTATGCTAACACCGCCTTTGGCCAGGCCATGACGGCTACGCCACTGCAGCTGGCGGCCGCCTTGGCAGCCATTTTAAATGGCGGTACTTACTACCGGCCAACCCTGATTGATAGCATCATTGATAGCTCTGGCAAAGCCGAGCCGAAGAAACCAGAGGCTCTGCGAACAAGTGTAGTAAAGCCTAGTGTTGGCTCAGAACTTAAAGCCATAATGGAATACTCGGTAGCCCACCACACTTTTAAAAAGCCTTTTCCGGCTAACTTTAGCGTCGGTGGTAAGACCGGTACGGCCCAGATCGCCAATCCGGCTGGCGGTTACTACGACAACCGCTATAACGGCATCTATCTGGGCTTTGTTGGTGGTGACCGGGTGCAATACGTCATTGCCGTTAGGGTCAATGAGCCCAAAGTTGGTAAATATGCCGGTAGCGGCGCTGCCCAGCCGCTTTTTGGTGAGCTGGCGCAGATGTTGATAAATGATTTTAACGTCACTCCCAGATCTGGCGGATAAGCTGATGAGTGGTATAATAAGGGCCGTTATGGCAAAACAAACATGACCAATGTTATCCAGTTAGTGGCTGATTCTTCAACTGTTGAGCAAATTTTTATGTTCGGCCTACTGAGCTTTTTGATCAGCATGGTTCTGACGCCAATTTATACCAGCGCTGCCTTTTCGGGTAAGTGGTGGAAGAAGCAGCGCACCAACAGCATCACCGGCGAAAAGGCCAGCGTCTATCAGAAACTGCACGCTGCCAAGCACGCCCGCAATATTCCGACCATGGCGGGCATTGTGTTTGTACTAAGTACCATCTTGGTGACCCTGGTCGGTAACCTGTCCCGGTCTGAAACCTGGCTACCGCTAGCGGCTATGGCCGGGGCCGGCCTGATCGGCCTGTTTGACGATATTATTAATATCAAGAGCCTCAAAAACGGCATTGCCGGCATGCGAGCCAAAATTAAAGCCTTGTTGCTGCTAGGGGTGTCAGCTATCGGTGGTTGGTGGTTTTTTGCTAAATTAGGCGTGACGGCCATTGAAATTCCGTTTGTTGGTTCGTGGCATCTGGGCTGGCTGATTATTCCACTGTTTATCCTGGTGGTCTTTGCCACGGCTAACGCCGTTAATATTACCGATGGCCTCGATGGCCTAGCCGGGGGACTGGCGGTCTTTGCTTTCAGCGCTTACGCGCTGATTGCTTTTTTTGAGAAGAAGTACGGCATTGCCGGCTTTTGCATGACGATTGTCGGTGCGCTGCTGAGCTACACCTGGTTTAACATCTATCCAGCGCGCTTTTTCATGGGTGACGTCGGTAGCTTTGCTTTGGGTACTGCCCTGGGGGTGGTGGCCCTGCTAACTAACACCGTGCTGCTATTGCCAGTTATCGGTCTGGTGTTTGTGATTGAAACCGGCTCGGTGGTGCTGCAGGTTGCCTCTAAAAAGCTTAGGCACGGTAAAAAGATCTTCATCTCCAGCCCGCTTCACCATCACCTAGAGGCCGTTGGCTGGCCGGAAACCAAGATTACCATGCGTTTTTGGGTACTCGGGCAGGTGGCTGGTATTACCGGTGTCGTCTTGTTTGTGCTGAGCGGAGTTACGGTTTAAATATCATGCGTCCCAGGCGCAGCCGGGTAGGGCAGGTTGCAGGTCTAAATAATGTCTCTGAAGGAGTGGCTCCGCGCCGTCATCGTCCGGACTACATCTTGCTAGTTCTAACGGCCCTGCTGCTGGTTATTGGCCTGGTGGTAGTCTATTCGATCAGCCCGGGCCTGGCGGCTTCCCAGCAGCTCAGCCAAAGCCATTTTATATCCAAACAGCTAATTGACGTTGGCCTGGGGGTCATAGCCTTTGGCTTAGCAACTTATTTGCCAGTTAGGCGCTGGCTTAGTCTCAGCGGACCCCTGATAATTGCCGCCATTGTTGGTTCGCTAATCGTCATGTTCACACCTATCAATGAAGTTTATCCAGCTCACCGCTGGATACGCCTAGGTGGCCTGTCTTTTCAAGTAGCTGAACTGATTAAACTAGCCCTGATTATTGGCTTAGCTGGCTTTTTAGCTAACCAGTGGCGAAAAGGTAAGATAGCTGATGTAGGTTCTACCTTAAAGCCGCTGATAATCGTGCTGCTGGCGATTAGCCTGGTGGTGGCCAAGTTGCAAAGCGACCTTGGCTCGGCCGCGGTCATGATTGCCACTGCGGGCGCTATGGCCTATATGGCCAGCGTACCCTTAAAAAAAGTTGCTTTAATTTCAACCATTGTACTAGGCGTGCTGATTTTAGCTGTTGTCTCCAGTGACTACCGCCGTGAGCGTTTTAACGACTTCCTGCATCCCGGCACTAACTGCGAGAGCAGCAGCTATCAAGCCTGTCAGGCGCTGACGGCCGTTGGTTCAGGCGGTGTTTTTGGTCTGGGGCTAGGCTACAGCGTCCAAGCCTATGGTTATTTACCGGAAGCCTCCAATGACTCAATCTTTGCCATCATGGCCGAGAAGTTCGGCTTTATTGGCACCACGGCTATTCTGACCATTTACGCTGCCTTGATCACGCGGCTGAAAAAACTGATCGAACGCACAGCTGACCAGTTTAACCGCCTGATTCTAGTCGGGGTCCTGGCCTGGTTATCGACCCAGATGATCATTAATGTCGGTGCTATGCTGGGGCTGCTGCCACTTAAAGGCATCACCTTGCCGCTGATTAGCCAAGGTGGCACCAGCCTGGTCTTTTTGGCGGCTGCGCTGGGTCTGGTATTTCAGATTTCGCGTTATACTAGTTACAATGCCACGGAACCAAAAACGGGGCCCCGTAGCGGCCCAAGCGACCAAAATAGTTCTGACCGGCGGCGGCTCCGGGGGGCATATAACCCCTCTGTTGTCACTCGCCCGCGCCCTTAAGAACGCCAATCCTAGCTGCCAGCTAATATATATCGGCCTAAAAGGCGAAAAGATTGGGCTGAGCGATAAACGTTTTGGTGTTTTTGACCAGATTTCATTTGTAAGCTCAGGTAAATTCCGCCGCTACCATGGCGAGAGTCTGTTATCACACCTGTTAGATGTCAAGACGCTGTTGCTTAACCTCAGGGACGTTTTTAAGGTCCTTTGGGGTACATTGAGGGCCTTTTGGCTGCTGGGCAGGTATAAGCCGGTGCTGGTCTTCAGCAAGGGTGGCTACGTGGTTGTACCGGTTGGTATGGCCGCCCGGCTAAGGGGGATAACACTCGTCACCCACGACTCTGACGCCGTTCCCGGCCTGGCTAATCGCATCATTGGCCGCTGGGCGCGGCTGCACGCTACCGGCATGCCACCGCAGTATTACCCTTATGCCAAAGACAGCGTAGTCCATACCGGCATACCGGTGGATGAGCGGGTTAAACCAGTTGATGAAGGCTTACAAAAAAAGCTCAAAAAACAGATAGATTTGCCCTCGGACTGTTTAATGCTTTTGGTAGCTGGTGGTGGCCATGGATCGCAGACAATTAATGAACTGGCGGTAGAAATAGCTGCTGAGCTGCTAGAAGCTAACCTCTTACTACAGATTGTCCATTTTAGCGGTTCAGCTCATCAAGACCATGTTGCCGAACACTACATGAAAAAGCTCGGCAAACAGATGCCAAGCCGGGTTAGAGTGCTGGGCTTTTCCAGTGACTTTTATGCTTACTCCGGCGCGGCCGATGTGGTACTGGCCAGGGCAGGGGCGACTACCATAGCCGAGCTGGCTATTCAAAGAAAAGCGGCCGTTATAATCCCCAGCCCGTTTTTAACCGGCGGGCATCAGCTGAAAAATGCTGAGGAATTAACAACAAAAACGGCGGCCGTAGTTCTGCCCAATGATGTCAGTCCACAAAAATTACTCACTGTCCTAAACGATCTGCTGCAAAATCAACAGAGGCGAGAGCATTTAGCGCATAATATTAGCAGGCTAGCCCAGCCTGATGCCGCCAGCCACTTAGCAGAGCTTTTACTTGGCGCGGCTCGTCCAAAGAAAAGTTAAACATGCGCTTTTTTTCG
>Ga0209542_10006198_pt1 | contig 23371 bp, 19 predicted proteins | sample RifCSPhighO2_01_FD_184028 | JGI IMG/M metagenome (GOLD analysis project Ga0209542, IMG submission 184028) | Soil microbial communities from Rifle, Colorado - Rifle CSP2_plank highO2_0.1 (SPAdes) (version 2) | ecosystem: Environmental > Terrestrial > Deep subsurface > Rock core/Sediment ... | reverse complement strand
TGGTTTAGCCTATACTATATGTATCGTTTACATAACTCCCCTCTTCCTATGCCATCTTCCGCCACCCTGAGCGATATCCTGACCGCCGCTGTTCATCCCCTTTCGAGCGATGACCAGAAGTTCATCGCGGCTGCTTACCAATTCGCGGAGCAAGCGCACCACGGACAGAAACGCAAGTCCGGCGAAGACTATATCGTCCACTGCCTCTCCGTCACCAAGATCCTCGCGGACATAGGGATGGATGCGAAGACGCTCGCGGCCGGCATCCTCCACGATGTCCCCGAAGACACCGAAGTCACGCTCGCGGAAATCGAAAAACGCTTCGGCGCGGAAGTCGCCCTGCTCGTCGATGGCATCACCAAGCTCGGCAAAATCAAGCTGCGCGGTTCCAAGGAAGAATTCTATCTCGAAAACCTGCGCAAGATGTTCCTCGCGATGGCGCAGGATATCCGCGTCGTGATCATCAAGCTCGCCGACCGTCTCCACAATATGCGCACGCTCGAGCACCTCGCTCCGGAAAAACAGGAGCGCATCGCGCGCGAAACCGTCGAAATCTATGCGCCCATCGCCAACCGTCTCGGCATCGGCGAAATCAAAGGCGAGCTCGAGGACCTCTGCTTCAAGTATCTCGATCCGGAACATTACGCGGAAACCAAGAAAATCGCGGAAACTTACCTGCGCAACGGGCAGACCTATATGGAACGCATCGTAAGCTTGTTCCGTAGCGTCCTGGACAAAGAAAAGATCCAAGTAACCGAAATCAGCGGCCGCACCAAGCATCTCTATCGCCTCTATCAGAAACTGAAGCGCCACGATATGGACGTCAGCCGCATCTATGATCTCATCGCTATCCGCATCATCGTGCCGGAAATAGCCGACTGCTACGAAGCCCTCGGCATCATCCATCGCGAGTATCGTCCGATGGTCGGCCGCATCAAGGACTACATCTCATTGCCCAAGCCCAACGGCTACCAATCGCTCCATACGACCGTCTTCGGTCCGGATGGCCGTATCCTCGAAATCCAGATCCGCACCCAGAAGATGCATGACGAAGCCGAGTACGGCATCGCCGCCCACTGGATGTACACGGAAACGGAGCGGCCGGGCTGGCGCCGCCTCTTCTCGCGCCGCGCGACGGCCCCCGCGCATCCTCCCAAAGAACTCTTGTGGGTCAAGCAGCTGAGAGAGTGGCAGAAAGAGATCGGCCAGGATGACAAGGAGTTTATGGAAGGGCTGAAGATAGAATTCTTCAAGAACCATATTTTCGCCTTCACCCCGAAAGGCGATATCATCGAGCTGCCCGAAGAGGCGACGCCGATCGACTTCGCCTACGCCATCCACAGCGAGATCGGCAACCGCGCCGTCGGCGCCAAAACCGACGGGAAAATGGTGCCGCTCCACTACCACATCCAGAACGGCCAGGTAGTCGAGATCCTCACCGTCAAAGAAAAAAAGAAACCGAGCCGCGACTGGCTGGACTTCGTGAAGACCTCATCGGCCAAATCCCATATCCGCCGCGAGCTCCGCCATCACGAATTCGAGAAACAATAGGAGAGAATACGCTCAAAAAACAGCCCTCTTTACAGGGCTGTTTTTTGAGCGTGCGGGCTATTCTTTCGTCGCGCGCATCACTTCTTCGAGCGAAGTGATGCCCTGGACGATTTTCCAGAAACCGTCGTCCACCATCGTCGCCATACCGGCTTTCTTGGCGGCAGTCTCGATTTCCTCGGTGGTCGCCGACTGCGTCACCATCTTGCGGATCTCGGTGTCCATCGGAAGCACCTCATAGATGCCGCTCCGGCCGTGATACCCCTCGCCGCCGCACTGGTCGCAGCCGACCGGCTTGTACATCGTGATGCCTTCCCAATCCTTGGCTTGCTCGATGAATTTCTTGCTGATAGGATCGTTCCTCAAGTACTCAAGGATGGCCGCGATATCGTATGACTTGCCGAGCGATTCTATCTCTTTCTTATCGAGCGTGTAGGGCTTGCGGCATTCGACGCACAGCCGGCGGATGAGGCGCTGAGCGATGATGACATTGACCGTGGAGGCGATGAGGAACGCTTCCGCTCCCATATCGAGCATGCGCGGCAGGGTCGCGGCGGCGCTGTTGGTATGGAGGGTCGAGAGCACGAGATGCCCTGTCATCGCCGCATGCATAGCGATCTCGAGCGTCTCCTTATCGCGGATTTCGCCGACCATAATGATGTCCGGGTCCTGGCGCAGGAGCGAGCGGAGCGCGGCGGCGAATGTCATACCGATTTTCGGGCTGATCTGCGTCTGATTGACGCGCGGCATCCGGTATTCTACAGGATCCTCAACGGTGCTGATATTCACTTCCGGGGTGTTCAGGATATCCATCACGGTATAGAGCGTGGTGGTCTTGCCGGAACCGGTCGGACCGGTGACGAGGATCATCCCGTTCGGCTTGTTGATTTCGCGGTGTACCGCTTCCAGCGCCAGGCTGTTGAACCCCATTTTTTCGAGCGTCAGACCCTTGGAGGTCTCGTCCAAGAGGCGCATCACGATCTTCTCGCCGTCGAACACCGGCAGCATACTGACGCGGAAAGAGATCTTGTACTCGTTGTTCTGGATCTTGAACCGCCCGTCCTGCGGCAAGCGATGCTCATCGAGCTTCAGGTTCGAGAGCACCTTGATACGCGCCACGATGCCGGCCGCCACGTCTTTGGGCAGGGTCATCGCATCGTGGAGCACGCCGTCGATGCGGTAGCGCACATGCACTTCTTTTTCGTCCGGCTCGATATGGATATCGCTCGCCGACTCGAGAATCGCGTGTTTCAGGAGCGTATCGACGATGCGGATGATCGGCAGACCGGCAGCGACCTGCTCGAGATTGTCATCATCCTTGCCCTTGCTTTCGCCTTCCGGCTTGATATCGCCGGTCAGGATGTCGCCGAATTCCGCCTGCAGACTTTTCTCATACTGGCGGAGGATGTCTTGGATGCTCTCGCTCGTCGTGAGACACGGCACTATTTTCAGGCCGGTTTTTTTCTTGATGAAGTCGATGGTCTGCAGATCCTCGGGATTGAGCATCGCGACCTTCAGATTCGTCCCCGTCTTCTCGAAGGCGACGATGTTATATTTCTTCGCGATGAGTTCCGGAATGATCTGGAGTATCTCGATCGGAATGGCTTCCTTGGAGAGATCGACGAACGGAATGCCGAGGATATAGGCATAGACTTTCTGCAGATCAGCCTCCCCGATCAGTTTTTTCTCCAGAAGCAAGGCGCCGAGATTCTTGTTGTCCTTCTGTGCCTCTAGCGCCGCCTGTTCGACCGCTTCCTTGGGAACGAGATTCGAGTCAAGCAAAAAGCTTTTCAGCTGGCTGGGTTCGATACGCATAGTCTTTTTATTTTTCAGTACCGTTATTATACCATAATTCCCTCTTGTTCAACGGCAGAGATTACAAAAAGTCTTGAATGCCTAATGTCTAATATCTACTTTCTAATCAATGTCTTAATGGCTTAATTTTAAAATTGAGAAACCAGAACTTCATTAGGTGTATTAGTAATTAGGTATTAGACATTTAAAAACAGTCCCGCCAAGGCGGGACTGTTTTTTGTTGTCTACATCATCCCGCCCATTCCTCCCATACCGGCCATCGGATTCGCACCGCCTGCAGGCTCTTCCTTTTCCTCGTCTACCACCGCCGCTTCCGTCGTGAGCAGGAGCGCCGCGACCGACACGGCATTCTCGAGCGCTGTCCGCGTCACTTTGAGCGGATCGATGATGCCCGCTTTGAGCATATCGTTCTCGAAAACATCGTTCTTGGCATCGTAGCCGTAATTCGGAAGCTTGCTTTCGAGCACCTTGTTCAGCACCACGGCCGCATCCTGCTCGCCGACATTCGTAGCGATCTGGCGGAGCGGCTCGCTGAGCGCCTTGAGCACGATCTCATAGCCGGCCTTGAATTCATTGTCAGCCAGGTCAGCTTTGGCTTTGACCGAAACCAGAAGGGCCGCCTTGGCAAGTGCCGTGCCCCCGCCGGCGACGATCCCCTCCTCGATAGCCGCCTTGGTCGCATTCACGGCATCCTCCATCTTGTCTTTCATATACTTGAGCTCCGTTTCCGTCGAAGCGCCGACCCGAATCACGGCGACACCGCCCGAGAGCTTGGCCATGCGTTTCTGGAGCTTCTCCCGATCATAGTCGCCCTTGGACTTCTCGATAAGCAGCCTAAGCTCTGAGACGCGCGCTTCGAGGTCTTTTTTCTTGCCCTTGCCTCCGACGATCGTCGTCGCATCCTTGGTCGCGATCACCTTCTGAGCCGTCCCGAGCATCGTAAGCGGCGTAGCGTCGAGCTTCATCCCCTTGTCCTGCGAGATCACCTGCGCTCCTACCAGAAGCGCGATGTCTTCGAGGATTGCCTTGCGACCCTCGCCGAATTCCGGCGCCTTGACCGCTAGCACATTGATGACGCCGCGCAATTTGTTCACGATAAGCGTCGCGAGCGCCTCGCCATCCACATCTTCGGCGATGATGACGATATCTTTCTTGCCGGTCTCAGCCAACTGGTTCAGTATCGGCACGATCTCCGCGATGGCGGAGATTTTCTTGTCCGTGATGAGGATCGCCGGGTTCGTAAGTTCCGCCGTCTGCTGTTCGGCATCGGTCATCATATACGGCGAGATGAACCCCTTGTCGAAATTCATCCCCTCAACGATTTCCTTGGACAGCCCGAGCGTCTGGGACTGTTCGGTCGTCACCACGCCGTCCGCCCCCACCGTATCCATCACGCTGGCGATCATCTCGCCCATCTCGCGGGATTCGGCGGAAATCGTCGCCACCTGGGCGATCTCTTCTTTGGAAGAGATCTTTTTCGAATGCTTCTTGAGAATCTCGATCACTTCGTTTTTGGCGGCTTCCATCCCGCGGCGGATGCCGACCGGGTTGATGCCGGTCTCCACGAATTTCAGTCCCTCGCGCACCAAGGCCTGCGCGATCACGGTCGCGGTCGTCGTACCGTCGCCCGCCACATCGTTGGTCTGCTCGGCGACCTGCTTGATCAGCTCGGCACCAAGATTCTCGAACTTGTCTTTGAGCTCGATTTCCTTGGCGATAGACACGCCGTCATTGGTGATGGCCGGACCGCCGTAGCTTTTGCCCAAGATGACATTGCGGCCCTTGGGTCCGAGAGTCACTTTCACGGCATCCGCCACCTTGTCGATACCGATTTTGATGCGCTTGCGAGCATCAGCGCTATAAGCAATCTGTTTCGCCATATTCATCGCTTGAGTCTGCGAAACGCTACGGATATGAGCGCCCCGCACACTGCAAAAAATTAATTGTTATTGAGTGCGAATACCAAAGCCGCAGGCGCCTCCAAGGGAAAATCTGAAAGCTGTCTCTCGACTTTCTCGGCAGAGCTGCGGGGAGACATTCGTTTTTAACTTAGCACTCTCAATTATAACAGAGTGTCAAGAAACACTCCATACTAGATCTTGAACACGATGACGTCACCGGCTGAGACGATGTATGTCTTGCCTTCGAGGCGGAGCGTGCCTTGATCGCGGGCGGCGGCCCATGAGCCCGCCTCGAGCAATTTCGTCCAGTGGATCACCTCGGCGCGGATGAATTTGTCTTCGAAATCGCTATGGATCGCGGCCCCGGCCTGGGGCGCAGTCGAACCGACCGGGATCGTCCAGGCACGCGTCTCTTCTACCCCTGTCGTGAAATATGTCATCAGCCCCAGGAGCGCATACGCTCTCACGATAAGCCCTTGCAGGTTCGAATGAATTTCAAGCTCAGCCGCTTCTTCCCGGCTCATCTCGATCAGCTCTTCCTCGATCTTGATATCCAGCTTCACGTGCGGCCGGGTTTCCAGTTCCGGAGCAAGCGGCGCATCGACATCAGCCACATTGTAGACATAGAGGAACGGTTTGGCTGTGAGCAGCTGGAGTTCCACCAGAAGCTTCCGTGCCGCATCGCTTGAAAAATCGATCGGAGCGCTTGCGGCCAGATTCCCCGCTTCGAGGGTTGTTTTGATACTTTTCAAAACCGGCAGCTTGGCCGCAGCTTCCTTGTCTTGGCCGCGGGATTCCTTTTCGATACGATGTTCGGCTTTGGCGACGGTGTCCATATCGGCAAGCACGAGTTCGGTTTCGATGATCTCGATATCGCGGAGAGGATCGACGCTGTCATGCACATGGACAATCTGATCGCCGCCGAAAACCCGGACTACCTGTACGATGGCGTCCACTTCGCGGATATGAGAGAGGAATTTATTTCCGAGACCCTCCCCTTCGCTTGCGCCCTTGACCAGACCGGCGATATCGACGAACTCGATGATGGCCGGAATGAGCTTCTTGCTTCCGGACAGCGCGGACAGCTTCGCCAGCCGCTCATCGGGCACCTCGACGATGCCGACATTGGGCTCGATGGTGCAGAACGGATAGTTGTTGATATCGACGCTTTTCTTCGTCAGCGCCTTGAACAGGGTCGATTTTCCGACATTGGGCAATCCGACGATGCCGACTTTGAGAGCCATAGATAAGAATTCAAACAATGAAAGTATTCTTCATTCTTCCAGAAAAAATCCTTTTGGTCAATAAAAAAAGGATAGCGGTCGGTTATGACTGCTATCCCCCTCACCCCGAAGTGCTCCTTTGGGGTTCGTCCTTTATCACGTAAGGACGATACTGGCTCATACTGCGTTGCGTAAAAACGGCCACAGAAAGCGGATCAAGACAATCCGGCTCTATCCGAGACAGCCAGCGCACGTCGCTATGCCCCGCACCCTGAGTGGAAAAGAATTCCTTGTCCACTTGCTGAACACAGACACATATCGCTTTCCGGCCATCGGCGAAATCCCACGGGGCATACATCGCTATCACAGGAAATTCTGGCTTGGCAGAAAAACTGAAATGGTAACGCGTCAGCAAATTGGGGAAATCCCCTGCTGGGTTTCGTCCCGGCACCATACCTATCATCGGCAGAGCCAAGGTCTCACCCTCAGTTAAAAAAAGGATGCGCTTGGGATGACCCGGCGATTCTTGAATATAGAAAACCACTACGAGTATCTGTTCCATAGCGCCCCCCTTTCTGTGAGGTGTGTTGTCGAAGAACTTGCAGACAGTGTGCCCCGAAAGCAGGATTTTGTCAACCCCGTTACAAATCTAGATAATCATGTCAAAAATGGACAGATACAAGCCGTAGGCGCCTACGGCTTGTACTTCATACGGCAGCGGCAATAATATTATTTGTAACTGGGGTCAAAGATAAGCTAAAATATGCTATACTTTGCTTGAAGCGCCCCCTTGTTTCATATTTTTTCCCCTATGCAACCGCATATTTTCAAAGCTTACGATATCCGCGGCATCTATCCTGATGAGATCAATGAGGACGATGCCTATGCTATCGGCCGCGCGGTCGCCCTCCATCTCGAGCCCAAGCGTCTCGGCATCGGCCGCGACATCCGCGCTTCCAGCCCCAGCCTCTTCGCAAGCTTCGCCCGAGGCGTGATGGATAGCGGCTGCGACGTGCTCGATCTCGGTGTCATCACGACGCCGATGGTGTATTTCGCGGCCGGCCGCCTCGATATCGATGCCGCCATCTCGCTCACCGCCTCGCACAATCCTCCGCAGTACAACGGTATGAAAATCGCTTTGCGCGGAGCTGTCCCTGTCGGCGAAAATTCCGGTCTCCGGGAGATCCGCGACCTCGCGCTCCGGGGACAATGGCAGGATGCCGATACCAAAGGCACGATGACCGCTGAAGATATCCGTGCTGCCTACTACGGCTATTTCACTTCATTCGCCGATTTCCAAGGCAAGCATTTCACCCTGGTCATCGATACCGCCAATGCGATGGGCGTGCTGGAACTCCCCATCTACGAGCAGTTCCCCGACAACCTGTCCATCATCAACCTCTATAACGATCTCGAGCACCCGTTCGAATGCCACGAGGCCAACCCGCTCAAGCTCGAAACGCTCGATGAACTGCGCGCCAAAGTCAAAGAATCCCATGCTAATCTCGGTATCGCCTACGACGGTGACGCCGATCGCATCGGCTTCGTCGACGAGACGGGCGGCATCATCCCGATGGACCTCGTCACCGCCCTCCTCGCGAAAATCATCCTCGAGAAGCACCCGGGTGCTACGATCCTCTACGATCTCCGCTCGTCCCGCTCGGTAAAAGAAGTGATCGAAGAAAACGGCGGCACCGCCATCGAATGCAAAGTCGGTCACGCCAATATCAAGAAGCAGATGCGCGAGGATGGCGCAATCTTCGCCGGCGAACTGTCCGGGCACTACTACTTCGAGGAGAATTCCTATGCCGAGGCCGGCACGCTCCCCGCACTCCTCCTCCTCAACCTGATGGCAGAAAGCGGGAACACCATCTCCGAACTGGTGAAAGAGACCAAGCGCTATTTCCACTCCGACGAGATCAATAGCGAGGTCACTGACAAAGACGCGGTGCTCGCGAAACTGCGAGAGACCTACGCCGACGGGAAGCAGCACGAGCTGGACGGCCTGAAAGTCGACTACCCGGACTGGTGGTTCAATGTCCGCCCATCCAATACCGAGCCATTGCTCCGACTCAACCTCGAAGCCGATACCCCCGGACTATTGGAAGCGAAAACGGCAGAATTGCTCGCCATTATCCGCAGCTGAATCAGAGGTTTCCCACAACAATCAAGAAGCGTACCAGTACCGGTACGCTTCTTTTTTTACCAAAAATACTACTGCCTTGCTTCACCGTCCTGCTCCGCCTGGCGCTTCTTGTCCTCGATCATCAGCGCGACGACCTTCTTCATCAGATTCTCTTTTCCTCCAGCCAGCGTACTGAGGCTTCCGATCAGAATACGCCCATATCCCTTGACCTCCTCATCGGGATCCTTGCCGCTCTGCGCTATCTCGGCAGCCCACCCCTTCGTCTGCTCATCAATCGGGTCAGCAAAATTCTTCTGATCGCGCCGCAAAAGCTCATCCACCGCCTCGGCTGCCGCTATCCGGATCTTCTCGCGGAACCCGGACTCCCGACTATATGAATAAAGCTCGTTATCCGATGAAGCGGCTTGCTCGACGATATCGTCCGCAAGCATAGCCTCGACACCTTCATTCAACATACTTTTCCAAACCCTTTCTGACTGCTCGCGAAACGGCGGCCTAGCCACTTCCTTTTTTTCAATTGAAGGTATCTCAAACATACGTTTCTTCGTTACTTATTATCTCCCTACTTGCCATCATATTATACCACGCTCACCCATTCCAGAAAATCCACCCGAAACAAGCCAAACTTGCCAGATATTCCGCCCTCGAGTATACTGGGAAGCAAAGTATGAATACAGGAATACCCTACAAGAGAAGAGCTGAGACCGTTTCCTCTCTTTGTTTTCTTTCCTGACCACTCCCCCGAGTGGTTTTTTCATACCCGAAACCTCGTTCTTTAACATGAAAGGAGGCAATCATGCTTGATAAAAGAATTATCCGCATCGAGCTCCACCGTGTCTGTCCACTCGTAGACACAGCAAAATTCAAAAATCCCCGACAAAATCAGTGCGAAATAGTGGGCTCGCAAGCATTTTATAAGGCATGCCACAACAATGCCGAGTGCCATAGTGATGGTGAGTGTCTGGCTGCCAAAGCATATCCAGAGGTGGTGCACATAGAAGTCAGATCTCCCGAATACCGCCGCAAATGTGCTTGACGCCATCCAAATCAAAGAAAAACCCCGCGACAAACCTGTCCGGGGCTCTTTTTTTATTCAACCGCTCTCTGCTTCGCTTATGCCAGAAAACCGACGCGCGTCCGCACCTGGACCATCTTTTCACTCGCAAACGTCCGGGCTTTTTCAGCGCCTGCTGCGAGCATCTTCAGTACTTCTTCGTCACTCAAGGCTTTCAGACGTTCCTGGAACGGCGCAAGGAAATTCACTATCACTTCTGCCAGATCATTTTTGAAATCCGCGTATCCTTTGCCGGCGTATTCCCCCGCTACCGCTTCCGGTTTCTTGTCGGACAATAAAGCATAGATGTTGAGCAGGTTTTTCAAAGCCGGTTTGCTATCCGAATACACGATCTCCGTTCCGCTATCCGTCACGGCTTTCTTGATTTTCTTCCGCACCGTTTCCGCATCATCGGTCAGCGCGATGTAATTATATTCCGACGCCGCGGACTTGGACATTTTCTTGGCCGGGTCATCGAGCGCCATAATGAGCGCGCCCTCTTTGGAGAGATTGCACTCCGGAACGGCGAACGTCTCGCCGAACGTATCGTTGAATCTCCGGGCAAGCGTCCGAGCCAGCTCGATATGCTGCATCTGATCCTTGCCTACCGGTACCACGACCGTGTCATAGAGCAGGATATCTGCGGCCATCAGCACGGGGTAGGTCAAGAGTCCCGCTCCGATCCCCTCTTTGCTATCTTTCTGCGACTTGTCTTTGAACTGCGTCATCCGTTCCAATTCGGAAACTTTGGCGATCGTATTCAAAATCCATGCAAGCTCGGTATGCTCCTTCACGTGCGATTGCACGAAAAGCGTGCACTTCGCAGGGTCTACGCCGGCCGCCAGGTACATCTTGGCGATTTCGAGCGTCTTCTGACGGAGCGCGGCCGGGTCCTGCGGCACGGTGATGGCATGCAAGTCCACCACGCAGAACATCGCCTCATAGTCATCCTGAAGTTTCACCCAGTTCTGGAGCGCGCCAAGATAGTTCCCCAGGTGCAGATTCCCCGACGGCTGGACTGCCGAAAAAAGCCTTTTTTTCATACTCAAAACATCCTAGCGGTTAATATGAGTATTGTACCACACCTTCCAATAATATCCCTTAAACGCGGCCGCGTTTAAGGGATATTATTTCAAAGAGAATATTTTCTTCAGGTCTGCTTCATTATCAATTTCTTCTGCTACGATAAAGTGCGCATATTCGCCCGCCTGATAATATTCAACAAGAAAATCGAACTCATTGCGACAGTCATACGGATAAACGAATACGCTGCCCTGTAGCTTATAAAAACCGAGTCTCTTAAGCCACCCGCGAAAAACATCCCTGAGTACCTTCTTCTTTTCTGGAATATCAAAAATAACCACCCTCCACTTTTGATCCCATTTTTTCAGTTTTTTTATCTGTAACGTTTCAAAATCATGCAAAGAGGCGAGTTTCTGACCATGCTTTGTTAACATAATCTTCCACGTCCCATCTTTTTGTTGTTTCGCCTTGACGAGATGCGACTTATATAATTTTTGCACTGAAGATTCAAGTGTTGACTTTGGTATCTTCTTCCATTCCTTGCGCATCGCTCTCACAACACGAAAATACTGTTTCGGAGAATAGACAACGCTCAAAAGAGCTCCGCCTAATAGCAAGATAAGTATCTTCTTTTGATTCGGACCCAATCCTCTCATAAACAGTACGCTATTGTTCATCTTTTATAATTATAACATATAAACGCGGCCGCGTTTAAGATGTATAGTGTAAAGAAGAAGGGATAGATGAGGTATAAAAAAACTCCTCTGCCAACCGGCAAAGGAGTTTTTTCATGATTCATCCCGCCTGTCGGACGGGCAGGGATTCTTGATTCATGATTCTTTCCCTCTACACCTCGATAACCACCGGTAGGACCATGGGCCTCCGTTCCGTTTTGGTAAACAGGAATTGGCCGACAGTTTCGCGAATCTGATTGCGCACGAGATCCCAGTCGATAGACGATCCTTTGGAGGTATTGTCCTTCACGACTTTCTGCACCTTGCGCTTCGTCTCGTTCACAAGATCGAAGTTCTCTTTCACGTGGATGAATCCGCGCGAGGTCACTTGGATATTGCCGACGACATCCTTGGACTTGGAATCGATGATGACCGTAACCACCACCATACCCTCGGTCGCCAGCATCTGGCGATCGCGGAGCACCACGTGCCCGATATCGCCGATACCGAGACCGTCGATGAAGACATAGCTCGTATCCGCTTTTTCCTTGAGCACTTTCGCCATACCGTGCTCATCGACTTCGAAGACTCCTCCGTTGTCGAGCACGAAGACGTTCTGCTCGGGAAAACCGAGGCGGAAGGCGATCTTGGCGGCTTCCTTCAGGAAGTAGTGGTTCGCGTAGACCGGCAGGAAATAGGTCGGCTTCACCTGGCGGATCATCTCTTCCATCCCGAGCGCCGTCGAATGGCCGCCGATATGGATCTCCATAATGTCGCTGTGGATCACGTTGTCGCACTTGCGATAGAGATTATCTTTCAGGCGCTGGATCGTGCGCTCATTGCCCGGGATGACCGAGGAAGAAAAGACGACTGTGTCATTCTTCTGCAGCTTGATGAAGCGATGGTTGTCCGTCACGATGCGCGAGAGCGCGGCATTCAATTCTCCCTGCGCGCCGGTACAGATGACGACAATCTTGTTATCGGGATACTTGTGGATATCGTTGACCATGATGAGCGTGTCCGGCTTCACCTTGATGTAGCCGAGCTCCTTGGCGACCTCGATGTTCATCTTCATACTGTAGCCTTCGAGCGCCACTTTCTTGCCTATCTGTTCCGCATATTCGATGAGGTAGCTGATACGGCGGATCTGCGAGGCGAACGTGCCGATGATGAGGCGCCCCGGCACCATTTTGATCAGGTTCTTGAGATTCTGATGCACTTCCTGCTCTGAAGGAGGCAAGCCTTTCTTGAGCGCTCCCAAGCTTTCCAGCATCAGAATGGTCGGGCGCGGCAGATCGGCGAGATGCTTGTAGGAAATCTCTTTCTCTTCCAGCGGCTCATTGGAAATCGTCCAGTCGCCCATATGGATCACCGTACCAGCCGGCGTCTTCAGGACGATGCCGATGGCATCCATTATGGAGTGCTCTACTTCGAAGAAACTCGCTTCGAAAATGCCGAGTTTCATCTTGTCATCGAGCGTCTTGACGCGCACCATCTTGAGACGGCTGGCAGCGCCCTGCTCTTGGTCTTCGACTTTGTGCTTGATGAGCGCCAGCGTCAGATCGCGAGCGATCACCGGCGGATACCCGAGCTGCTTCAAGAGTATCGGCGCGGCGCCGATATGGTCGAGATGGCCGTGCGTGAAGATCACACCGCGGATATTCTTCTCTTTGCCTTTGAGGTAATCGACGTTCGGCACGATATAATCGATGCCCGGCATATCTTCCTCGGGAAACTGGAGTCCGATGTCGATGATCACGATATCATTGCCGTATTCGAAGACGGTCATATTGCGGCCGACTTCTTCCTGTCCGCCGAGCGGGACGATGCGCAAGCGCTTCTCGCCGACCGGCGGCACGCTGATGCCGCTATGCTTGGATTCCAGGCGACTCGGAGTCGTCTGCTGGAAACGGCGATTATCGCGGCGCCCGCCTTTTTTCCCGGCGGAAGTTTTGGGCCGCTGTCCTCTCATACCAGGCTCGCTTTTTCCGGCCTGAGGTTTGGATACCGGTTTCGCTTTCGCGAGTCCCGGTTTTTTGTGCAGGGCGCGAGGCGCCTGCGCATGGGCCACGATGCCTTCGAAGGCACCAGCAGCCGCTTTGCCCATATCGGACATCGGCTTCACTACATCCCGACCCAGCCTCGACTCGTCTCGGCGAGGCGGGCGAGCGGGATTTTTCTGACCTCCTGTAGAGGAAACACCCTGGTTTCCATTGCCAAAAGCACCGCGAGGCCCGCTCGGGTTTTGGTTCTTCTGAAACGAATTGCTCGTTTGCATATTGTTACTTGCTTTGCGAACCGCTTATACTGCTCCGGCCTTCGAAAAGACCGCGAGCGAAAACGTGTTCGCAAGATTGATTAATTTTTCTCTCGGGGTGTTTTTTACCAGCCGAAAGAAAATGAATTATTACGAAAGATGAATTCTCCGAAGCCTTGCCCAGAAAAATTATTTTTACGTTGTGCCGAAAGAGGGACTCGAACCCTCATGCTCTTGCGAGCGCTAGCACCTGAAGCTAGTGCGTCTACCAATTCCGCCATCTCGGCTGCTACAAAATCAAAACAAGCATTGCTGCCTACAAAAAAGAAAAGAAAAGTCTAGTAGAAAGGCTTGCTGATACGCCCGCAGGTCTTGTTTCTCAGTCAAGATATAGCATAGCACGAAGAGAAAAGAAAAGCAAGTGGTCGCCAGGAAAGGGCTCCGATAAGCCCGAACGCAACTTCATACGAACGAGTTATTCTCAGGCGCGCTTGTACTCATCATCATAGCGGATGATGTCGTCTTCTCCGAGATAACTGCCCGTCTGCACCTCGATTATTTCCAGATTGATCTTGCCTGGATTTTCGATGCGGTGCACCGTATTGGCCGGCACGAAGGTGCTTTCGTTCTCTTTCAAGAATACCGGGTTATCCTTGTCGCCATTGACGATTCGTGCCATCCCGCTGACCACCACCCAGTGCTCAGAACGTTTATTGTGGGCCTGGAGACTGAGTTTCGCTCCCGGATATACCTTGATGCGCTTCACCTTGTACCCGGGGCGATCCATCAGCACCTCGTACTTCCCCCACGGACGATACCCGACGAGATTATACTCGATCTCCTTGGCTTGCTGCTCTTTCAGTATCTCCACGACCTGCTTCACCTCTTCCGCCCGGCCGCGCTTGTGAATCAGGAGGCTGTCGCCGCCATCGACCACGACGATGTCTTCCATACCGATCGTGGCGATGAGGCGCTCGCCTCCTCCGTACACGAACACGTTTTTCGAATCGATGCCGATCTGGCGGGCGGCAGGATCGCTGCCGAAGGCATCCGCCAGGCTATCGAATGATCCGATGTCATTCCAGCCGAAATCGCCTTCGAACACGACCATCCGATCGGACTTTTCAGATACCGCATAGTCGAAAGATACCGCTGATAGAGCCGGAAATTTTTCCGAAAATGCCTCCCATTCTTCCTGCATAAGCGCCGCGATTTCCGGGGCATGCACAGCCGCTTCGCGCGCAAAGGCCGCGATGCTGAAAAGGTACATACCGGCATTCCAGACGTATTCGCCTGAATCCACATAGCGTTCCGCTGCGGCGCGATCCGGTTTCTCGCAAAACTCCGCTACCTGGAAATATGCTCCCTGCTTTTCTCCCTTGCGGATATAGCCGTACCCGGTTTCGGGACGCGTCGGGCGGATACCGATGGTACCGATATGCTCGCCCACGCTGTCGAAGGCCGTCCGGAGAAGCGCGGCATAGGCATCGATATCCTTGATATAATGATCGGCGGGAAGGAAGAGTATCTTTTCATCCGGTGCCGCGTGCTTCTGTGTCAGCAGGTATTTGATCGCATACGCCATCGCCGGAGCCGTGTTCAGGCTCTTGGGCTCCTGGATGACCTGCGACTGATCGAAGTCCGGTTCGATGTCCCGGATCTGGTTCAAAACATTGAAATAGTTGTCCTGATTGGTCACGAACAAGATCTGCCCGCTCGGCAAAAACGTGCGCATACGCACATACGTCTCCTGCAGCAAGGAATGCTCGCCGACGAGTTTCAAGAATTGTTTCGGGTAATTCTTGCGCGACAGCGGCCAGAGCCGCGTCCCAGAACCGCCGCAGAGAATGACGCTGTACATACGATACTCGCTTGTTGTATTCAAGAAACCAGAAGTTTTTTCAACTCTTCTACCATAGCCACAGGAGTCGGATCCTGACCGTATTCAAGCGCCAAGTAATACGCCGTAAAATCGCCGAGTAAGATGCTCAAAAACACTTTGCTGAAAACGGTATCTCCTGGCATATCGATGATCTCTACTTCCACCCCTTTGCCCTGGAGCAGTTTGGCCGTTACGTCGAAGCGTTTCAGGTTTTTCGGATTGTCGCCTGGAAAACGGAGCATGAGAACGCAGAATTTCGCTTGGGGCAGAGTAAAGCCGACCATCTCATTATGATTGAGTTCCGAGAAAAAATTCCAGAAGGCCGGGGTCTTGGCATTTTCATTGAATTTGATCTTCCATACCATTGCCACTGCTTTGTATTTGGTGGCGGCATACACTACCGGCGTCTTCCCGACGAGCTTCTTGGAAAGCACCTTGCCCTGTTCTTCCAAGAGAGGCAGCGACTGCTTGAGCTTCTCTGCTTCTGCCAGCAGCTCCTGTGTCGTATCCGTTACCAAGCCCTGATTGACCAGTACCTGGAACATCGCTCCGAAAAAGTAGCCTGTCCCGACGCGCGGTTGGAACGCGGGGCTCGGCAGCGGCAGCTTGATGTGCGGGATACCGTTCTCCCGGCACATCTCTTCAATTCTGCCTCCGCTGGAAATGCCGACACAGGGCAGCCCATACTTGAGCGCCTCCTCGAAAGAGGAGATGGTTTCTTCGGTGTTTCCGGAATAGGAACAGATGAAGTTCAGACACTCATGATAACTCTCCGGTGGCAGGCCATACGAACGGTTCTGGTAAATAGGGAGCGGCTGCTCTTGCGGAGCTTCTTGACGGAACAAATCGTTGAGATAGATCCGGAAAAGATTGCCTGGCAACGCCGATCCTCCCATTCCGGAAATCATAATGGCCCTGAAGGATCCGGGGATACGCACGTCTTTAGCGACTGCGAACCCGGCGCGCAATTGATCAGGGCTGTCAATAATCATCTGGCGAAAATCGGAAATATCGAGAGGATGCGGCATAAGATTGCAATGAAAAAGATTAAATTTATTTTCGGATGCGCTCCGTCTTGATATACCAGTTCTTGATAGTGCTCAAGCGGAACGCCGAGGCGTCGATGCTCTTCGCATCGATCCCTTTGACGGCGCTGTTCACGACATATAGATAGGACGGCGTATAGAGGAAGACGGCCGGATTTTCCTTGAGCAGGATCTCCTGGAACGTCCGGTACTGTTCGCGGCGCTTGTCAGGATTCAGCTCTTCGCGAAGCGCCGTCAGAATATCATCGGCATCCTTGTTATCGAACAGCGCCAGATTGAGCCCCGGGTCATGCTTCTGGCTCGAATGCCAGAAAGAATACGGGTCTGATTCCAGCATCGCCGCTTCGCCGAACAGGAGCGCCTGGTATTCGCGCGGGCGGATCGCATTCTGCTGAAGATCGTTCGCACTCGCGACATTGACGGTGATGCGCGCCCCTACCTGCTCCCACTGTGCTTTCAGGATATCCGCGGTCTTGGCAAGCTCCGGCCAATCGGGAACCGTCAGTTCGATGGCAAGGACCGTGCCGTCTTTGGCGCGCACCCCGTCAGCGCCGTGCTTCCAGCCGCCGTCATCCAAGAGCGCCTCGGCCTTGTCTCTATCGAAATGCGGGAAGGCAAGATCGGATGCATATCCGGTCATAAAGGGAAACAAAGCCGTATAAGCCGGCTGTCCCTTGCCCGAGAGTACCTCACGGATGATGGCATCGCGATCCGTCGCGTAGCTGAGCGCTGCACGGACTTCATCGTGGGCCAGCGCGGCATTTTTCGTGACATTGAAGAACACGGCAAAGATGCGCGGAATATTGATCTCATAGACGCGCGTGCTTTTCTGCTCTGTCAGCTTGGGCAGGTTCTCCGGCGTCACGGAATTGATGCCCATCACTTCCTTCCGGTTGTATGCATCGATAAGCGCCGTTTCGTCTGGATAGAAATGAAAGGTTACTTTCTGGATATATGGCGCTCCGTCGAAATACTCGTTCCAAGCATGCAATTCATACGCTAAAATATTGCCACTCGAGTCTTTCTCGGAATCGAAGAAGCTATACGGACCGCTGCCGATCGGAGCCAGATTGTAATCAGCCAAAAGGAAATTTTCCGGAGCGATGGTTTCCCAGATATGTTTCGGCAGGATGCCGAGCGTCAGGTTCGCCAAAAATCCGAAGTAGGCTTTCTTCAGGGTGAAGGTCACCGTATAGCGATCCACGGCCGCCACGTCGACAGACAGCCAGTTGGCACGGAGCGGACTCTTGTATGCCGGATCCTGCAATACCTGCGCCGTGAAGACGACGTCATCCGCGGTCACTTCTTCGCCATCATGCCACTTGACCCCCGGCCGGAGCGTCACGGTGTACACCTTGCCGTCTTCGGATACGCTCTGCTCCGCCGCCAGACGCTTCACGAGATGGCCGTCGGCATCGTAACCAAACAGGCCGCTGTAGATGAGCTGCACCAGATCAGCGTCCGCCTCGCTCGTCTGAGCCAAAATCGGGTTGATATAGCGCGGCTGTGCCGCCAGGCCTTCGGTATATTCGCCGCCTGACTTGGGCACTACCTGCGTCGCAGACATATAAAGAGCGCCGACCCAAAACAAGAGCGCTCCCGCCCCGATCAGCGAGAAAAATGCGACAAAAATCCTGTCTCTCATTTTCAATGCCTGAAACAGGCGCAGCCAGTTCAGCCTTTTCAGTATAGCGATGGATTCTGAGATACGAATACGCGTACTTTATGGATTATAAAAAATCCTCAGTCCCTGCAGACTTCCCTATTCTGCCAATGCCAGCCGCACGTTGATGACCGCTAGAGTGAGAAAGGCGATAGCCAATGCCACGGTCGCGTAAATAAGAAACTTCTCCATACCCCGCTTGGTGTAGTACCCGCCGAAATCACCGCCGAAAGCGCCCCCGAGGCCGGCACCGCGATTCTGCAACAGGATCGATACGATCAGAAGAACGGCGACGACTGCCTGAACGATAAAGAGAGCGCGCATATAATGCAATAATAAGATAGAAAACCTGCCTGCCGGCAGGCAGGAAAGCCTTTTTCAAGCCTTTTCAATATAACAAAAAAAGTGGTGTCCGTCAATCATTCTATTTAATTAGGACACATTTCATTATTTCAGTCAATGACGCTTTTTTCAAGCGAAATGCGCAGATCTTCATTCCCCTTTTTTCGCTGATACACGCTCTGCAGCAATCCGAGCGAGAACAATACGGAAAGCAGCGAACTGCCGCCATAGCTGAGGAGCGGCGCCGGCAGCCCGGTGACAGGCAGCAGACCGATATTCATCCCGACATTGATGGCGATCTGGGCGAAGAACATCACCAGCACCCCGACGGCTACCAGATAGCCGAAATTATCGCTCGCCGTATCGCCGATACGCTTGACCCGGTACAAGAGCACGGCGTAGAGGCCGATGACGAACCATGCCCCTGCCAGCCCGAGCTCCTCAGCGATGACCGCGAAGATGAAATCAGTATGCTTTTCAGGCAGAAAATTGAGCTGGGACTGCGAACCGTGCCCGACACCCTTGCCGGACAATCCGCCGGATCCCACCGCGACGATCGACTGGAGCACATTGTAGCCCGAGCCGCGCGGATCGCGCTCCGGATGGATAAAGGTCTCGATACGATCCTTCTGATAGTCCGCCAGCATAAACCAGCTCCCGGCGACGAGTGCCGCCCCGAGCGCGAACAGGACGAAGAGGTGTTTCGCGCGCAGTCCCGATGCGAGGATCATTCCGCCCCAGATCGCCGCCAGTACCAGGCTCGACCCGAGATCAGGCTGTTTCAACACCAGGAAAATGAGCGCAGCGGAGAGCACGAGCGAAGCGATGACGCGCGTCCATTCGCCGAGCTCGGATTTCTTCTTGGTGATGAAACTCGCGAGAAAGATGATGAGGGTCACTTTGGCGATCTCGACCGGCTGCACCTGGAACACGCCGAAAGACAGCCAGCCTGCCGTGCCGCGAACCGTCGTACCGAACAGCAGGACGGTAAACAATACGATCAGCGTGATGAAATAGAGTGCCGTGCTGTATTTCTCGATATGCCGGTAATCCAAAAAGGCGGCGAAGACCAGTATACTGAGGCCGAGGCCGACAAAGATGCCCTGCTTGAGAAAATAATCCGTGCCGCCGGACGACGACAGGCTCGACAGCGCAAGCAAACTGACTCCCAAGAGGAGCAGCGTCACCGCGGTCAGCACCCAATCGAATTTGAAGAATGTGTGCAGCATGGGTGCAAGAATTATGAATTATGAATCAAGAATTACGAACAAAAAACTCCTTGCAAACTCTTTTGCATGATTCCTGATTCTTTATTCCTGATTCCCTCTTAGTACGCCTGAGGCGCGGTGAATTCCTGGAACTGCCCGCCTGGCAGGTATTGGCGCATAAAGTTATCCGAGTGATAGACGTCCGCATCCACCTCCATCTCGACTTTTTCGACCGTTCCAGGAAAAGCGCTCGGCCACACCAGGCGGAAATCGCGATTTTCATTGGAACGCACGGTACGCATCTCTGTCGTGTTGAAGGCGAGCGGCGTTCCGCTTGCGTCACGCAGGATGACTTTTACCGTGATAGAGCGGAAATCATAGGGGCTTTCGTTGGCAAGCAGCCCATACGCCTCGCTGAAACCCGCGCCGGAAGAAATCTGCCCGTAGCGCTTCTGATAGATATTGATCGTCGGGCGCTCCTGGTATCCGGAAAACTTCTCCCATTCGATGCTGCTGAGATCGAGCGAGGCTGCCGCCGGCAGAACAGATGTCTCGAAATTGAGCTCGAGAATATATTTGCTCTCCTGCGGCAGGATATAGCTTTTTCCGGAGCGCGTCGCGAGTACGTTGCCGACAGCGTCCTTGAGGGCGACCATATAAGCGAACGAGGAAGCGCCAATCTCGTCATTCGGATTGTGGATTTTCGCCAATACATCGTAACGTCCGTTACCAGCAGGAACGAACGCGATTTCTGCGACTTCGGGAATGGCGCCCGTGATCACTTCTTTGCAGACAGCCGCACAGACGCCGCCGCAGTCCATGCCGGTCTCATCCTGGTTCTGCTTCTGATCAAAACAGGTTTCCGGCGCCTTGAAAAAAGCATAGTACACGGCGATGCCGAGGAGCATCGCGAGCGTACAATATGTCAGAAAAATGATTACCTGCTTGAACGAGCGGGATATGAGCATACGCCACTGTAAGAGAATATATCTTGATTATAGCACACCTGCCCGCCTTTGGAGGGAACAAAAAACAACCTTGTTCAGGCTGTTTCTGTGATTGAAGAGGAATGTTCCCGGCACTGTCCTACTCTTGCCACTGAAGGCTACCATCGGAGCTGAAGTGCTTAACTGCTGAGTTCGGTATGGGATCAGGTGTTTCCACTTCGCTAGAAGCACCGGAAACATTCCCCTCCAAATATGCCTGTCTATCGGATGTATATTGTCAAACCCCGCTAGAAAAAACTTACCACACTCGAATGTATAAAAGCATTTCCGCGTTTCAGAAACACCTTCTTTTTCAAAATGTTATATGTTTTTTTCTTACAGGGGCAAGCACTCTTCACTGTTAACCGTACTCACTCTGCCCTCTTGCGAGAGCAAAACAAGATAGAAAAAAGAAAGTTGAATAAATTTATTAGTACTGCTTGGCTCAATCCCTCTCGAGACTTGCACCTGCAGCCTATCAACCTAGTCATCTTCTAGGAAATCTCCCCGCACCAACTTTGCGCCATAACCTTGAAGTTATGCAAAAAGTTTTAGCGAACTACGGACTCCTTGATTCGTAATACGCACCAGCTTGTCTTGCGCTTGCGCGCTGCACAAAGTTGGTGCGGGGTGTTGCCTTATCTTGAGCTTGGCTTCCCGCTTAGATGCTTTCAGCGGTTATCCTACCCGAACGTAGCTACCGAGCAATGCTCCTGGCGGAACAGCTCGTACACCAGAGGTTCGTTCTTTCCGGTCCTCTCGTCACGTTATTTCCCCAATTTCTTGGAGCGCAGACTATATCTTCACCCGTCTTTGCAAAAAACAAAGCGAGGGTGTTGGCGTATTACCCCTTCCCTCCTGTCCGATTCCGCCGAGGCGGGATCAAACTTTCCGGAAAAAAAGGAGTCCGTTCAGCTCACTGTGAAACTGAAACAAGTCGTTACGGGGTCAAATCTAGGATTTTACACAAATCAATTTTCGTTTTCTTTTTCTTGGTAACATAGTTTTCTTGCTGAATTACCAGGATGAGATTTACCAATTGTTTCAAATCCTTTTTTTCTAGCGTTTTTATTGTTCCGCGACAGAGAATCTCACATGCTATGCACAGAGCTTCTGCCTGGATTTTCTTGAATCGGATGTGCGGTAACAAGCTTTTCAGGATAGTCCTGATCTGCTTGTAGCCATTGATTCGAAGTTCGGTCATTCCATCATTACGTTCGGATAGATATCCTACTTCGAACACGTCTCGAATCCACGACAACGGTTTGTCGTGCCGAGAATCTTGATAGAAGCATATCGTAGCCATGAAGCGGACACCCCGCTTGCTATCTTTTCGCTTCTTGAGTTGGAGCATCAAGCTCCCGTCTCCATCAAGAAATCCCGCAATATACGCCAGATCAATTTTCGATCGACTTCCCACGGTATTGTCTTACAAATCTTCTGGTCCTCAAGCTCATTGTATCATATCTGGCCGACCGAGACCATATATTTTTCCATATGCCAGAAAATTTATGAAGATTCCACCGTTATTAGCCACATTGTCATTACGAATCTCTTCGTAAAGTAGCAATATTTTACTAGGAAAGAGTTCTCTCAAGCAACACACGCCTACAGCAGATAGGAAACCAACCTGTCTCACGCATATTCTGTTTTCTTTAGCCCTATCACTAAAGGAATACTTTTTCTTCTCACCTGTTACCAGGTGTATGGACTATACCACCTTCTTCTGTCAAGGAAGAAGATCGACGTGTTAGCCTTCCCATTTTAGAGGAAGACTCCGTTCCTTGTAATCGGAACAAGTCTCTACGGGGTTAATCTACGTTGTATTCTTTTTTTGGAATAATTGAGTTCCTCAAAAGAATGAATGAGTTTCATCAACGCTGCAAAATCATTTTTATCTTTCACCTTGGACTTCGCGTGAAAAATTTCCTGCATAAGTTCAACTTGAGCACGCTTGAGAATCACATACGGTTTCACCCATTTGAGGAAACATTTCAGTGATTCTTCTCTGCCAATCGTATACTCTAAAATTCCGTCTTTGCGTTCCCGTAAGGAACCAAGAGAAATCAGAGTACAGATTTTCTCAAACTGCACTCGGCTTTTTGATGATTGAAAGAGCACGATATACGGGGCTACCTGAAATCCATACCGATAGGTCGGATTGGGTTTTAACCGTACATAAATGCTTCCATCTCCATCAAGAAAACCTGCGAGATATGCTTTGTGCGTTGACGAAATAGACTTGTTCAACATAGACAACTTCCCTCGGTATTATCCTAACATACGACAGGTTGTATCGCAATATATTCGTTAGGACTTCACCGATATGAGTCGATTTGTGCATCCTTGCGTCACCGCAAGGAGCCGCCATTTTGACGGTTTGAACCCAGCTCACGTACCACTTTAATTGGCGAACAGCCAAACCCTTGGGAGCTTCTCCACCCCCAGGATGTGATGAGCCGACATCGAGGTGCCAAACCTTGCCGTCGATATGGACTCTTGGGCAAGATCAGCCTGTTATCCCCAGGGTAACTTTTATCTGATGATCTTCCACACTCCTACGAGTGATGGTCGGTTCACTAAATTCTACTTTCGTAACTGAT
>Ga0209542_10006196_pt1 | contig 23374 bp, 24 predicted proteins | sample RifCSPhighO2_01_FD_184028 | JGI IMG/M metagenome (GOLD analysis project Ga0209542, IMG submission 184028) | Soil microbial communities from Rifle, Colorado - Rifle CSP2_plank highO2_0.1 (SPAdes) (version 2) | ecosystem: Environmental > Terrestrial > Deep subsurface > Rock core/Sediment ... | reverse complement strand
CTTCATCAAGTGGGGAGGTCTGGATCGGGGAGGGCGCCGGGCCCTGAACGCGCTTCTCCTCGAGATCTCGGAAGATCACGAGCGGGCCAGGAATCCGGAGAAGAAGGGAGCCTCCCAGAAGTTCGCCCGCGCGGCCGAAGAGCTCGACTCACGGGGGCGAGAGAACCCCGGAGCCCGGGCGGCCCGAACCGTGGCCGGCCGGGATCGGCTCGAGCTGCGCCAGGGACAGGTGGCCGCCATCTGCCAGGCCATCGGGCCGAGGCGAACCGCGCTCATCTCCGAGCTCGACCGGATATGGACCGACGGCTGGCTTCGCGTCTGGCACGAGCTCACTGACGCCGCCAAGGCGTTGGAGGCGGTCTGTGACGGAACGGCGGGGAATGCGCCGCTCCGGCTCATCGACAACTGCCTCTATGCTGCCGATCAGGCGCTGGAGAGCATCGACGTCGAGCCGTTCCTCTCCAGTCGCCATGTCATTCTCTCCGAGATCAACATGGCCCGGAGCAACCTCGCCCGTGATCGCTGGAACCAGGCCCGCGACGAGATCCTGCGGTCGCTGGAGGGGATCCATTTCAAGAAGGCCGGGCTCAAGCTTCACGAAGTCCTGCTCGGGGTGTCGCTCTGCGCCGCCGGAGGGGGTGACGCTTCCCCGGTGCCGGTGGGGGAAGTTCGGAAGATCAGGGATCAGGTCGGCGACTTTCGGGAGCGATTCGCTCGCCTCTCGGAGAGGCGCCTCAAGCGCCCCCTCAAGGCCGAGGTCGAGGTTCTCCTCGGCGCGGCTCAGGAAGCCCTGGTGGGGAAAGTGACCTTCGCCGGACTGAAGCAGGCGGCGGAGTACCTCAAGGGCGCGCTCTCCTACCTCTAGATCGCGGATCAACGCGGATCAACTGGATCCCGCATGGTGCGACCGGCACTGTGTGGGTTTTTTTGAACCCCACAATGTGCTAGGATTCGTCAGCATGATTGATTACAAAAAAGAATTGAACCCCGAACAGCTGGACGTCGTCCTCCATGGCGACGGGCCGGCACTGGTGCTGGCCGGCGCGGGAAGCGGCAAGACACGAGTGGTCACTTATCGAGTGGCTTATCTTTTGGAACAGGGCGTCAAACCGGAAGAAATATTGCTTCTGACTTTCACCAACAAGGCGGCCAATGAAATGCTGTCGCGGGTGCGGTCCATTGTGGGGACCGGGGACTCGAGACTCGGTGTGTGGGGAGGCACCTTTCACGCCATCGGCAACAGGGTTCTGCGGAGTTACGCCGACCGCCTGGGTTTTGGCCGCGATTTCACCATTTTAGATAACGAAGACTCGCGCGATCTGGTCAAGCTGTGTCTCAAAGAGGCGCTGACCGACGTCGAGTCCAAGCGTTTTCCATCAGCGGCCACGATTTTTGACGTCATCTCCTTCGCTCGGAGCGCCAGGGTTCCCATCGAGGAATCATTGGATCGTAAATACCCGCGGTTTTTACAGTTCTCCGGCGAGATCGAGTCAATCGCCGCGGCCTACGCCCGGCGCAAGCGCATGGCCAATGCCATGGACTTCGATGATCTTTTGGCCTTCTGGTTGGAATTGCTTCAGACCGACGCCGCGGTTTCCGACCGGCTTTGTTCGCTTTTCCGCTACGTGCTCGTTGACGAATATCAGGACACTAATCCGCTTCAAGCGGCCATCACTGATCACCTGGCTTCCAAGCACGGCAACCTCTTGGTTGTCGGCGACGACGCCCAGTCCATTTATTCCTTCCGGGCCGCGGCCGTGGAAAACATCCTCACTTTTCCCAAGCGATTTCCCAAGGCGAAAATTTTTAAACTGGAAACCAATTACCGATCGAGTCCGGAGATTCTGAAATTGGCCAACGCCATCATTTCCGGCAACCGCGAGCAGTTCAAAAAAAATCTCCGGCCGGTTCGTCCGGCTGACGTCAAACCCGTCGTGGTCGCTTTTTCCACCGCCGGCGAGGAGGCCGAGCACGTCGCCCGCCGGATTCTCAGTTTGCGCCAAGATGGCCTGGCGCTCAATGACATGGCCGTGCTTTTCCGGGCCACTCACATCACCCAGCCGCTCGAAATGGAACTGATGCGCCGTGACATTCCCTATGAATATCGCGGCGGCATGAAATTTTTCGAGCGGGCGCACATCAAGGACATCCTGGCCTTTCTGCGCATCCGTGAAAATCCGAAAGACGCCATGGCCTGGATGCGAGTGCTCTCGCTTCAGGAGGGGATAGGAGAGGCCACGGCTGGGAAACTTCTTGATCGCGTTCGGGGAATCTCTGACGCGCAAAAGGTGCTGGAGCTCGATCCCGTGCAGATTCTGGGAACCAAGGCCTTCCGCGGTTGGAATACGTTCCTGGCCTCGTACCGGCCTCTGACCGGCATGGATCTCCCCGCGCCCATGATCCGCACCCTGGTCGAAGGGCCGTACAAAGACCATTTGATCCGCGAACACCAGGACGCTGAATCCCGGATTCAGGACCTGGAGCAGTTTGCCATTTTTGCCGAGGGGTACAAGAAGCTCGGCGACTTTCTTTCCGAGGTGGCCCTCAAAGATGATTATGGAGCGAAGCGTTCGGCGGGTGCCACCGAGGATCGCGAACGGCTGATCCTTTCCACCATCCATCAATCAAAAGGATTGGAATGGGACGCGGTCTTTGTCATTCACATGGTGGAAGGAGTTTTTCCCAACAAGCGGGCCGCGGTCGAGGAAAACGGGATCGAAGAGGAACGGCGGCTCTTTTACGTGGCAGCTACTCGCGCCCGGCGATCCCTCAATCTTTCCTACCCGACCACTGCCGGCTATGATATTCTTTCCATACAGAATCCTTCGCAGTTTTTGGACGAACTGAATCCGAAACTCATCGAGGCACGCCGGCCCACCGCGCATGGAGACGAGCCGGTGATTGAATTGGATCGTTTGGGCGAAAGGTCAGTCGGCAATCATCAGTATTTGAGGGATGTAAACGAGCTTTAAAATGCCTCCTCATCTTCTGCGCCGCATTGTCGCCTTTTTGATATTCGTGGCCGCTGTAGTGGCGGTTTATTTTTGGTATGTGCGAGGTGTGGACATTTCCGATGTTTTGGGGCGTAAGCCGCCGCCGGGCGGGAGCCCCGAAACCGGTTTGTGGCAAACGCGCGCGCCCATGCCCACGCCTCGAGTGGACGCGGCTATCTCCGAGCTTGATGGAAAAATCTACGTTGTCGGCGGTTTTGATTCTCTTGGGCAGACCATCGCGACTGTTGAGGTTTACGATCCGGCATCGGATTCTTGGGAAACCTTGGCTCCGCTTCCCAAACCGCTTCATCACACCGTGGCCGTCGGACTTTACGGACTCTTGTATGTCCTCGGAGGACATCAAGGTGTGGCTTTTGAACCGCAAGATTTTGTTTTCATTTTTGATCCAATCACCGGCGCCTGGTTTGAAGGCGCGCCGCTTCCCGAGCCGCGGGGCGCTCATGCCGGGGCCGTGGTTGACGGGATGATTTACCTTTTCGGCGGTGTTGGGCCGTCGGGATTGGCCGCGGACACGACCTATGCCTATGATCCGGTGACCAACACTTGGAGTACCCGCGCTCTGCTTCCCACTTCGCGCGATCATGTGGCCGCTGCGGCCATTGATGGCAAGATTTATGTGGTCGGCGGCCGGAAGCAGAATGTGGCCATCAATTTCAACACTTTGGAAATTTATGATCCGGCGACTGATTCCTGGCAAGAAGGGGAGCATCTTCCGCAAGCTCGAAGCGCGTCGGCCGTGTCTGCGCTCGGCGGCAAACTCTATGTGTTCGGCGGCGAGGCGCCGGGGAAGACGTTCGCTGACGCGGATGAATACGATCCGGTGCGGGACGCGTGGACGGCCAGGATGCCCATGACCTCCGGCCGCCAGGGCCCCGGCGCCGCGGCATCCGGCGGCGTTATCTACCTTATCGGCGGCGGCAAGCGCCCGGGGCTCTCCGTCTCATCCATCAACGAGTCGTTTACCATCCAGCATAACAATGCATCCCTACCATAGGAAAGGTTCGGGCGAACCATACTTACAGATACTTCGGGGTTCTTGACCTCGAGTTGTTATTGTTCTTGAGTTGAGTATGTGATAGCTTGATTATTATGATTGAATACAGCAAAGCGAAACTTGCGCGTGCGGCTCGGAAACATGGATTGAAATTTGTGATACTGCACGGGTCTTACGCAACCGAACGAATCCATAAAGGGAGCGATCTTGATATTGCGGTGCTCGGAAAGCAAGAGCTGACATCTGACGGGGAATTGCAATTGTACAGCGAGTTTGCGGAGATTTTTGGCGATAATCCAAGGCGGGAGTTGGATTTGAAGACGCTTCACAAGGTTGATTCGCTGTTCCGGTATGAAGTGGTGCGTGAAGGCCTATTGCTCTATGGGAATCCGACCGAGTATGAACAATTTAAGGCGGTAGGTTACCGGACCTATGAAGATGCTCGGCCATTGCGCGAATTGGAAAGGATGCTAAGTGAAAAATATCAGCGCCACTTAAATGCGATTTCCTCCGGGTATGCTTAATAGTGATTTTATTCAGCGAAAAATAAAGCTCATTCAGGAGGATCTTGCTAAACTTGAAACCATCGCGGGGTATTCATTTGATCAGCTTGCAAGAGACCCATTGAAATATGGCGCGTCCGAACGCTTTCTTGAACGGATTATTACGCGCGCCATTGACATCAATCGTCATTGCATTGCGGAGCTTGGAAAGGGGACTGAAACGGTGCGCAGTTATGAGGATACCTTTTTGCGTATGGCGGATCTCAAAGTTTATCCGGAGGATTTTGCGCGCAAAATCGCTCCATCTGCGGGACTCCGCAATGTGCTGGTACATGAGTACGACGAGGTAGATCCAAAGTTGGTATTTAAATCTGTAGGTTACGCGCTTACACAATACGCGAAATATTGCGATTATCTATTGAAGTTTCTGAAACGGAAGAGATAATCAGTGGGCGCTATCTGAATATCTCGGAACTAAGCTCCGAGATCAGATCGTCTCTAAGAGACGTTGAAACGTCTCTTAGAGACAGCCGTTACGCCGCGCATGTCGCGCGGCCTTTCTTTTTTATTGACGAATGGACATATGGTTGGGTAATGTTCTCTAGCTATGATCAAAACTGTAGAAAGTGTTACCGAAGGCCATCCGGATAAGGTCTGCGACCAGGTATCGGACGCCATCCTCGACGCGTATCTGGCGCGGGACCCGAACGCGCGGGTGGCGGTGGAGTCTTTCGGCTGTCACGGGGTTTTGCTCGTCGGCGGGGAAGTGACTTCGTCGGCCGAGGTGGATGTGGAGCGGGTGGCTCGCAATCTTTATTTTGAAATCGGCTACACCGAGGATTTGGACGTTTTGGTTCATCTGGAAAAACAATCTCCGGACATTGCGCAAGGAGTGGATCCGGGTGGGGCGGGGGACCAAGGAATTATGTATGGGTACGCGACGAATGAGACCCCGGAGATGCTGCCGCGGCCTGTTGTCTTAGTTCACGCTCTCACTCGGCGCCTCGCGGATCTGCGGCGACACGACCCGGCCTACTCCTGGCTTGGACCGGACGGCAAGGCGCAGGTGACGGCCGACGGAAAGAAAATTATCTCGGTTCTGGTTTCGACCCAGCATGCCGAGGGCGTGGAGCAAGAGGAACTGCGGGAGCAGATCATCCGCGGGGTCATTGAACCGATCGTCGGAGACCTGGCTGGCGTCGAGGTGCTGGTCAACCCGACCGGGCGATTCGTCCGCGGCGGGTTTGCGGCGGACACCGGGCTCACCGGACGCAAACTGATGGTGGATACCTATGGCGGACTCTTGCCCCACGGCGGCGGCGCGTTTTCTGGAAAAGATCCAACCAAGGTTGACCGCTCGGCCGCTTACATGGCTCGCTTCGCGGCCAAGAATCTGGTGACCCACGGTTACGCCAAAAATTGCTTCGTCTCAGTGGCTTACGCCATCGGCCGAGCCGAGCCGCTGATGCTTCGCGCCGTCTCCGGCGACGGCCAAGACATTTCCGATGCTCTGAAAAAATATTTCGACTTCCGGCCGCAGGCCATCATCGAACGACTCAACCTCCGCCGTCCCATCTACCGGCAGACCGCGGTCTACGGCCACTTCGGCCGCGAGGGGTTCCCGTGGGAGGAGATCGTAAACTTGTAACGTGTAACTTGTAACATGAAACAAAAAAATCCGCTTCGCACAACGGGGCGGATTTTTTGTTCAAATTATCTTCGTCTCCGTTTCTCCCGCGCGCCACGGAAGGCGAAGGCAATGAGCACCAGCGCGAGCACGCCGCCGGCAGAGGCGATGGTTTTGGCCTCAGTGAGGCAGCATTCCGACGGCTTGGGAACAAGCAGCGTGCCCAGCGTCAGATAAATGAAGATGATTCCGTAAAAGAAAGACAGCCAATAGCCGACAGCCAGTTCGCGCTGGACAATGGCGATGAGGATCAGCGGAACGGCGAAAAGAAAGATGACCCAGGCGATGAGCGAGGCCGAGGGCAGGGTCTCGACTTCGCGCAATTGGACGAAAATGTTCCAGGCCGCCGACGAAAGGATCAGCAGAACCAGCATGGCTGTGACCACCAGGGCGTTCCGACTTAGCGGTTTTACTCTCGTCATACCTCCTTGTTATTTCGGAAAACTTGATCACATTATATCACGACGCGCCCGGATACAAAAACATCCCCGCCAAGGCGGGGGTGTTTTCGTCAAGATTTCAGCAGCGCTGACAGCCGCCCTGATGGCCGCCGCCGTGATGCCCTCTCCTTTTTTTCACGCAGATGATTCCCAAAAGCAGCAAGACTATGGAGGTGTGAAACAGCCCGTCGGAATCCATTCCGGCCCAGGTGGTGGCGTAGGCGCCGGTGACCCAGGCGGCGATGGCCGCGACCAGACCCAAGGCCATGAGTATCTTGCCCACTATCCAGCACCAGCAGGCGCAGGAGCTTTTGGCCAGGCCGCACATATCGCAAGCGGTCTGACGTTCGGCTCCATGGCAGACTCCGGCTTCTTTTTCAGAAGAGCTTCCACAGGTTGAACAAGTGTACATGAAAGTGTCACCTCCTTTCGTAAGATGATGAATATCCAGATTATAGCAATAAAACGGCGGTCGTGATAGTGTAAAATCATATGATGAATTATTTTCAAAACATGATGACCTCCGGTTTTTACGGTCTGCCTTTTCCCATGGCTGGCTGGTGGTTTTTTCCGTTGATTGTCTGGAGTGCGGTTTGGAAGGGCATCGCCCTTTGGCGAGCTGGCCGGTCGAATCATCTGGGTTGGTTCGTGGCCATTTTTCTCCTGAACACTGTCGGGATTCTGGAGATCATCTACCTGGTCGCTTTCGCCAAGAAGAAATAGCGGTATGAACAAGTTTCTTGCCGGCGCAATCATCGCCGTTCTGCTTGTGGCCGGCGGAGTGTACATTGGGTGGCGGGCTTTTGGCGGGAGAGCGGAGGAAAAAGTGAACGCCAGCGTTATCCTCACCGCCCTGCACGATCAGGGGTTTTTGGTCACCCAAACCTACGTCTTCAACGAACCGGTAACCATCGAGCGGTCAACGGGCAGCGTCATTAAGGACATTTTTTTCGGCCAGACCATCACCGCCCGGGGAACGATGGAAGTCAACTTGGGCGTGGATCTGTCCTCGGTCGGGGAGAATGACGTCGCTATTGAAGGGGAGCGAGTGTCCATAACCATTCCGGGAGCCAAGCTTTTCAATTCGCGCCTGATCGGGCCCATCGAGGTCCGCAACCAGCAGGGACTCTTGAAACGCCTGCTTCAGAACGACGACGGATACAACGCGGCGCTCGCCGAACTCTCTAAACAGGCCGAGGCCGCTGCCAAGTCCCCGGAACTCCTGGAGCGGGCCAACAAAGCGGCCCGCGAGGAGCTGTCGCGGCTTCTAAAATACGTTGTCCCAGGCAAAGAAGTCGCGGTCATCTCCGGGACAATCGAATAGAGTTTGCCCGTCCACCCCCGGTGGTTGTATACTCCCAAAGTTCAGAAATTTCGAAACGAAAATGATTAATTTCATCAAAACCTGGTGGCGCGACCTGCTTATCCCGGTGGTTCTGGCCGCCACTGGTTTCACTCTTTTCCTCGGCGTCTGGGGGTTATTGGTTTAGATTCAAAACGCCTATGACCGGATCATCAATGGTCATGATGGACAGGGAGGAATACGAGCAAATTTTGCGGTCGGTGATTGTCGCTGATTTTCTGCTATCGCGGAATTCCGGCCGAAAGGGGCGCGCCGCCGACGAAATCTCCCGGCTCCAGCAACGGCTTTTTGACGAAGCCGAACGTTTCGGGATCACCTGGACCGATGGGGAGCGGGAGCGTTTTGCCGAGGATTGCCTTCGGGAGATTGACTCGTTTGTCGCTGAAGAAACGTGGGATGAGCTGGCCTGGTGGATTGCCGAGCGGGAATACAAGCGGTGGGCGGATGGCAGCCGCGACACTGACGCCAAGGATCTCATCACCCATCGCTATTACCACGAGATCATGGAAGAGTTTCAGCGGCATGGCATCTCCAATTTGGAGATTTCCGGGCTGAAACTTTCGGGCATTTCCCCCGAAACAGTGCGGGCGGCTTTGTCCCAGTTTAAAAAAGAAACGTCGCGTAAGACCTAATGAGGGGGAAAGATTTGATCATCCGAAGATTTTATCAGGCGCTGGGCGTTCTCTTGGTTTTGCTCGGGATCGTCTCGCTGGCCTTGCCCGTCCTTCCCGGACTGCTGATGATCGTTTTTGGGATCGGGGTCATATCCCCGTCGTTTCGTGAGCGGGCCTTTGAGATCGGGAGCCGGGCGTTCCAAAGGATTCCGGCAGTCAGGCGTTTCCACCGGCGGCAGATAGTCCGCTTGGTGCTGATCATCATCGGAAGCGTTCTGGCTGGAGCGGCGTTGACTGTTGCCGTCATCCTCGGCTTAAGATGACTTTATGACTCACTTGCGCTACGACTCCACCTTCATGCTTAAGAGCGCCGCCGGCAAGCGGGGAATTTCGCCGTCGGAATTGAAAGCCCTCGCCCCCCGGGTCCGTCTGGCCAGAGAAGAAATGGAGCGCGGCCGGCGGGCAGGAGTTTTGGGTTTTTTTGATCTTCCGGATAAGACGGCCGATGCCGGACTCTGCGCGGAGTTGGCCCGCGATTTTCGCAAAAAGGGATTCTCTGATCTTTTGGTCATCGGCATCGGAGGATCGGACTTGGGAGCCAAGACGCTCATTCGCGCCCTCGATACCGGCCGGGGAATGTGCGTTTCTTTTCTGGGAAATCCCGATCCGGAGGCGGTGGCCCACGTCTTGGCCGGTCTGGATTTGAAAAAAACGGCAGTCAACGTCGTCTCCAAGTCCGGCGAGACCATGGAAGTGCTGGCGGTGTTTTTGGTTATCCGCGAACGGCTGATTAGATCCGTAGGGAAGGGAAAGCACGCCCGACAGGTGGTGGTCACTACCGGAGGGAGCGGTGCTTTGCGGGAGATGGCCGAGCGCGAGGGTTATGCCGTCCTGCCGGTGCCTGAAAATGTCGGCGGACGGTTTAGCGTGTTTTCCAGCGTCGGCCTGTTTCCGGCGGCTTGCGCCGGGATTGATGTCGAACGGCTCCTAGCCGGGGCGAAAAATCAGGTTGACGATCCTTCTCAATCGGAAAAATTCGCTTCGCTTCAGGTCCTGGGCTGGAGGAAAGACTTGCGCGTCTCGGTTCTTATGCCCTACGGCGAGGCGCTCTCCACTCTCTCGGTTTGGTACGCCCAGCTTCTGGCCGAGAGTCTGGGGAAGACCGCCGCGGTCGGCCCCACGCCCTATCCGGCGCTGGGCGCGGCGGACCAGCACTCCCAGCTCCAACTGTGGATGGAAGGCCCGGCGGACAAGATTGTCACCTTCGTTGAGGCCGGGAAGTTTAGGCACGCCTTCCGCGTTCCCAAGGCCTTTCCGGACATTCTCGCCGCTGGCGCGCTCTCCGGCGTTGACCTTGAGGAGATCATGCATGCCGAGCGGCAGGCCACCTCCGAGGTCCTGCGCGACGCCGGCCGGCCCAACGGAACAATCTTCATACCGACGATCTCCGAGGAATCCGTAGGCGCGCTTCTGCAGTTTTTCATGCAGGCCACAGCTGTTGCCGGATCGCTTCTGGGGATCGATGCCTTCAATCAACCCGGGGTGGAGGCCGGCAAACGCCTGACGCGGGCGATTTTGGAGAATCCCTGAAAGCACGGATCTCGCGGATTGGAATGGATCTCGCGGATTGGAGGCGGCGCCCAGCCGCTTTTTTTGATACACTACGGCTATGTTTGTTTGGATTTTCACGCTGGTCGTCTCACTGACGGTTTTGGTCGTTTCCAGCGCCCGATTAACGCGCGCCGCCGAGCGGTTGGCGTTTTTGCTGGGTCTCCCGGGATTCGTCATCGGCGCCACGGTGGTGGCGGTTGGCACATCACTCCCGGAACTGTTCACGGCAATTGCCGCCGCGCTTCGGGGATCGACGGAGATCGTCGCGGCCAATGTTGTCGGCTCAAACATCTTCAACGCCACGGTGGTTGTCGGGGCAGCGGCGCTCTTTGTCCGTCGGCTGACCCTGGATAACGCACGCCGGGTGGTCTTACTCTTGGCCACTGCCGTCTCGCTGGCTTTTGTAATTTCTGACGGCCGGGTGACCCGGCTTGAAGGACTTTTTTCGTTACTTTTGGGTTTGATCTCGATCCGTTTACTCATCGGCAATGCAAAGAAGGGCATGTTGGAAAGATTTTTGCCGCGCCGCGGTTCGGTCATTGCTGAAACCCTAGTGATAATCGGCGCTGCCATTGTGTTGGCCGTCTCCTCGGTTGCGGCAGTGGAATCAGTGGTCCGGCTCGGAGCAAGCGCCGGAGTCAGTCCGTCGCTCATTGCCTTATTCGCCTTGGCCGCCGGCACCTCACTCCCTGAATTGGCGGTTTCGCTCAGCGCCGCCCGGCGCCGCGCCTTTGGCATTTCCATGGGCAATGTGCTCGGCTCAAATATCATCAACGCCACCTTGGTTATCGGTTTGCCGGCGATTCTTTCGCCGCTCTCCGTCGGACCGGAGTCGCTGGGTAATGGGTTGCTTTTTTTCCTGGCCGCATCGGCCATTCTGGCTTTGCTTTCCGCCCAGAAACGCGTTAGCCATCTTGAAGGCTGGCTTCTGCTTGGGTTTTACGCCCTCTTTATACTTCTTGTTTTCAATTTGTGACTCGCGTCTGGCATGCCATGACCAAAGACGAAGCGCTCTCCGCGCTTCATTCGACCGAAGACGGCCTCTCGGCCCGCGAGGCGGCCGCTCGGCTGGCCCGCTTCGGTCCGAACAAACTGGTCCGTCGCCGGCGCGTCGGAGCGCCGACCATTCTTCTGCGACAACTCCGCGGGGCCCTGAACCTGCTTCTTTTCGGCGCCGGCGCGGTTTCTTTTTTTCTCCGAGAGTTCACCGACGCCACCGTCATCTTCATTACCGCCGGGGCCACCGTCGGTTTCGGTTTTTTTCAGGAGTGGAAGTCGGAGCGGGCCCTGCGCGCCCTGCGTTCCAGAATCGAACTGACTGCTCGAGTTCTTCGGAACGGCCGAGAGGCGGCGATTCAGGCCAAGGAGCTGGTTCCCGGGGACGTCATTCATCTATCCGAAGGAGACCGCGTGCCGGCCGATCTGCGCATTCTTCACTCGCGCGAACTTGAAGCCGACGAGTCCACTCTTACCGGGGAGTCCCTGCCGGCGGAAAAAGCGCCTCACCCAGTCGCTTCCGGAACGGCATTGGCCGAACGCAGTTCAATGCTCTATTTGGGAACAGTGGTGGTGCGGGGAACGGCGGTTTGCGCGGTGGCGGCAACCGGCGCCGGTACCGAACTCGGCCGGATCGCGGAGTCGCTCTCCGAAGTCAAAGAACTGCCCACCCCGCTCCAGCGGGCTGTCTCCCGGATGGTTCTGGGGATTACCACTTTGGTGGCCGCGGGCGTGGTCATTACCATGGGATTTGGCCTTTTCCGCGGCCTGCCTTTTTTCACGGTTCTGGTCATCTCGGTGGCCGTAGCCGTGGCTGCCATTCCCGAGGGACTGACCGTTTCAGTCACGGCCATGCTTACCCGGGGAATGCTGGTGCTCCTTAAGTCCAAGGCGCTGGTGCGGCGCCTTCTGGCCGCTGAAACCCTAGGAGCCGTTTCCGTGGTTTGTTTGGATAAGACCGGCACCATCACCCGGGGAGAAATGCGGCTGGCGGAGACGGCCGGACTGCCGGGTGTTGACGTCGCGGAGCGGGCCATGGAGCTGGTAGCTCTTTGTGTGACCGGCGCCCGCCCGGAGAATCCGCGATCACCCATCTCCCGTTGGGAGATCGTCGGCGAGTCGACGGAACGGGCCCTGCTGGCCGCCGCGGTGGGTCGAGGGGAAGGAGAGCACTATCGCCGTCGGCTCCTGGCCGACTCGGTTCCTTTTTCTTCCGAACGCCGGTTTCAGGCCGCCATCTCGGTTGACCGAGAGAGCGGGCAGGCGGCTTTTATCGCCATTGGCGCTCCGGAAAAAATTCTCGAGGCATCAAATACAGTCATCGGCCGAGACGGCCCGCGGACGCTTGATGGGGGTCGGCGGCGGGAGTTGGAAGAGGAACTTACCCGGCTGGCAGCTTCAGGATTCCGGACAGTGGCCGTGGGATTCCGCCCTCTTCCGAAAAGCCGAACCATCCTCCCGGCCGAACGGAGTGCGCTTCCGGAGCTGACTTTTGTCGCCTTTCTGGCCCTGGCCGATCCGGTGCGCCCTGAGGTCAAAGTCGTCATCAAGCAGATGCGCCAGGCCGGCATCCGGCTGATGATGATTACCGGCGACAATCCGGTGACCGCCTCGGCCGTGGCCCGAGAGATCGACCTTCACCGGACCGAGGCCGTAGTTTTCGGCGATCTGGAAGGGTTGGAGCCCTCCGAGTTTTCCGAGCGTCTCCGGGAGACGGACGTCATTGCTCGGGTGGCGCCGGCTGACAAACTGCGGATCATCGAGGCCCTGCAGGGAGGAGGGGAGACGGTGGCCATGACCGGCGACGGGGTTAACGACGCTCCGGCTTTGAAGCGGGCCGACATCGGAGTGGTCATGGGTTCGGGCACTGACGTGGCCAAGGAGGTGGCTGACCTGGTCCTGCTCGACAACAAACTGCCGACCATGGTGCGGGCCGTCTCCGAAGGGCGGGGCATTTTCGAGAACATCCGCAAGGTGGCTATCTTTCTCCTTCACGACAGCTTTACCGAGGTGGTGCTCATTTCCACAGCCATGGTCTTGGGCCTTCCGCCGCCTCTTCTGGCCGCCCAGATTCTCTGGGTCAATCTGATCGAAGACGTGGGCCCCAGTTTTGCCATGGCTTTTGAACCGGCCGAGGCCCGGCTGATGGCCGAGCCGCCCCGAAGAGCCGGACAGCCGCTTCTTCCGCCGCGGTTTCTGGCTTTTACCGCGCTGGCCGGTCTGGCCACCAGCATCATTCTCCTGGGACTGTTCCTCTTGCTCTGGAACCAGGTGCAGTCCGTGGGTTACGTGCGGACCATGGTTTTCGTCGGCTTGGGCATCAACTCGCTTTTTACCGTTTTTTCTTTGCGGCGCCTGCGCGAACCGGTATGGAGAACGTCTTTCCTTGAGAATCGGGCCATGCTCGTCGCTGTCGGCATGGGGTTTCTGCTTTTTTTCTTGAGCATTTATGTCCAGCCACTGGCCCATCTTTTGGGGACCGTTCCGCTGGAGTTGAAAGACTGGGGCCTCTTGCTTTCCTTTGGTTTGGGCAATCTTCTGGTCATCGAGGCGCTCAAAGCGATTATCTTAAGGAGGAGATGAATTATGCCCCGTCGGAAAAAAATTCCTCACATCACCGCCGAGACTTTTTTCCAGTACGTCACCTGCCCCTCGTGGGTCTGGTATGAAGTCTATGGAAAGAAGTCGGAAAAAAAAGAACCCTCGGGCATGATGAAATTCATCATGGATGAAGGGGTCAAGCATGAGAAGAAGGTCATTGCCGATTACAAGTTTGAGGAAGTGAAACAGACTGACCAGGACGAAGCTTTTCTGCGAACCGCGGAGCTGATGAAGGCCGGAAAAAATATCTACCAAGGAACGCTCATTGACGGACGATGGGCCGGGCGTCCGGACTTTTTGTTGCGATGCGAGGGCAATTCCAAGTTCGGAAACTATTTTTACGTCCCCTACGACATCAAGTCCTCGCGTGAAATTAAGACCGTCCAGAAATTCCAGCTCACCTTCTACGCGCTTCTTTTAGAGAAGATCCAGGGCGTGCGGCCGCAGAAGGGACATATCATCAACATCGACAAACAGGTTCTAGAATTTGATATTGACGATTTCCTGGAGGAATTTCACCTGACCCTGGCGGCCATCGAAAAAATTCTCGCCGGGGAAAAACCGCCGCCGTTTCTGGCCGGCGATTGCAAAAAGTCTCCCTGGGGATCAAAGTGCGTCGAAGAGGTCGTCTCCTGCAACGACATCTCGCTGGTCTATCGCTTAAAAAGAAAAGAGTGGGAAAAATTCCAGGAGGCGGGAGTGAAAACCATCACCCTTCTGGCCGACATGGATTTTGACGAGATCTCCGACCGTCTGCCGGGCATCAGACCCGGACGCCTGGAAACGATTCGCAGCCAGGCCGTGGCCCTCACCCGGAAAGAGCCGATCATTCTGGAGGCCGCGGAATTTCCGGAAGCGGATGAGGAAATCTATTTCGATATCGAGGGCGATCCGCTCTTGGGAGTGGAATATCTTTTCGGATGTCTGGTCGTTTCCAAACCGACAACCAAACGGGGCAAAGAGAAAATATCTTACAAGAAATTCCTGGCGGCGAATCCAAAAGACGAGGGCCAGGCCTGGAAGCAGTTCATCGCCTTTATCAGCAAACGAAAAAACGCTGTCGTCTACCACTATGGGAGTTATGAGCGCACGGTCATTGCTAGAATGTCCGCGCGATTTCCGGCCACTGCCCGCGCCGGAGAGCGCCTCTTGGAACAAATGATGGACATCCTGCGGATCACCTCGCGTTCCGTGGCCTTTCCGGTCTACTTCTATTCGCTTAAGGATATTGCCAGGTTTTTGGGTTTCCGCTGGCGGCATCCGGAATCCTCGGGCGCGAATTCCATCGTCTGGTATCAGGATTGGCTGAAGGGAAAGGATCGGGCGATACTCAAACGCATCGTTGATTACAACGAGGACGACGTGCGGGCCACCAAGGTCTTGAAGGACTGGCTGGCAAAGAACGCGGGGGAGAAGTAAGATAGAATATTGGAGAGAGGTTTCAGGCCCACTTCTCTCCGCCAGATTACCAACCTTGAACCGCGGCAAAATAAGCCCACTCTGAAGGTTCAAGTGGAAATCAAGGGTATGAATGATAATGTACTTAAACAACGAGCACCACGGAATAGAACGATCACTTTGAGTGACAGTGATATTTTAAATTTGAAAAAAAGATTGATCAAAATTAACAAACCAGCTTCCTTGGAAGAGATTGAAAATAAAACCATACATCAGGATATTTTTGAGGCGATGGATTATTTACCAGATAATTTTGTCGACTTGGTTTTTGTTGATCCACCATACAATCTAAATAAAATTTTTAATACCATATCATTCAGAGAGATTGAGTCGGAAAAATATGAGGAATGGCTGGATTCTTGGATCTCCAAGATGATTAGAATACTGAAGCCAAACTCCTCCGTCTATATTTGCGGCGACTGGAAATCTTCGGGAGCAATTTTTAATATAGCAAAAAAGTATTTTCAAATTCAAAACCGCATTACCTTTGAGCGTGAAAAAGGACGCGGTGCAAAAAGTAATTGGAAAAATTGCTCCGAGGATATTTGGTTTTGTACCACTTCTAATGATTATTATTTCAACGTGGATGCAGTAAAGATGAAGAGAAGGGTCGTCGCTCCATATAAGGACCAGAACGGAAATGCCAAAGATTGGGAAGAAAGTGATGGTGGAAAATATCGAATTACTCACCCATCAAATATTTGGACAGACATCACCATTCCATTTTGGTCAATGCCAGAAAATACAGATCATCCGACACAAAAACCGGAAAAAGTAGTTGCGAAGATCATTTTGGCCAGTTCAAAACCAAACGATGTTGTTTTCGATCCCTTTCTTGGTTCGGGTACAACTTCGGTCGTTGCTAAAAAACTCGGTCGTCGCTTTGTCGGTATTGAAATCGATGAGCAATATTGTTGCCTTACAGAGAAACGTCTGAATACGATGGGGAATGAAAAAAATATACAAGGATATGCTGATGGCGTTTTTTGGGAGCGAAATACACTGAACGAACAGATGAACGGCAATGGTAAAAAGAACAAGGTCGAGTTATTGAAAAAATTATTTATCGACAAACTTGTATGAAAAAGAGTTCAATTTTTTACACCGATAAGTACAAGGAGATAGAAAGGAAAATTCTATCTTTTCTAAATGTGCAAAAGGATTTTTTGTCGGAACGTTCAATAAATAGCCCTCGCGCAGTTGGCGATGCAATTGAAAGCGTTGTATCTGAAAATTTCGAAACTATCCTCGGCGACGTTATTAAGGAGTATTCCTCGTCATTTGCACGTCGCGCGATGGCCGATTTAGCTTTTACGGATAAGGATGGTTTTTACTATGTTGTTGACGTAAAGACGCACCGGCTTGATACAAAGTTTAACATGCCAAACCTTACTTCCGTTGAACGTCTGTCCAGATTTTATGAAGAAGATGTAAATTATTTTGTGCTTCTCAAAATTGATTACCAGGTCGAAGGAACAAAAGTTGTTATAAAATATGTAACATTCGCCCCGATTGAGTTTTTTAATTGGGGGTGTTTAACACTCGGTGCTCTCGGTTGGGGTCAAATTCAAATCGCCAACGCAAATAATGTTATTATTGCTCCAAAAACCAGTCGAAAAAGTTGGATGTTGGAATTATGCGATACACTTCTAGAATTTTATCCGAAAGAGATCGGGAAAATTGGCGAGCGGATTGATCGTTTTAAACAAGTTCGAAAGTTTTGGGAAAAGAAGAAAGATTAAATATGGCAAAGCAACGTAGAGAAAAAATATCATTCACCGCCGATCAAAGGATCTCGAAGCCGGTAAAGGTTGAGTTTTATACAAAAGACGGTGAAAAAGTAGCGTTTAAGGCCGAAAAACAGGTAACAGAGCCTGTTCGTGTTGAGTTTTATGCCAAAAAAGATAAAAAGAAATAGGGCGTTCTACATTGATACGAATGTAGCGTTGGATTACATTACCGCACGCAATCGCGAAGCTACATTGGTTTTAGATAAGATAAGGGAAAGGGGCTGGAAGTGTATCAGTTCATCTTTTTTGGCAATGGAACTGGCTGATTATAAAAAGGATAGTTTGTTTGTTATTGACAAAGCTATTGAGAAAAAATGGGAAATGCGAAAGATTTTAAGAGAGACCTATAATAAAGACTTGAGGCGTGGAGATTTCGAAAAGGTGCTTGATTGGTTTAACGGATTTAAGCAAGAATACAACAACCTGGAATTATATGATTTCTTAAAAACTAGCGATGATTGGCAAGGAGCACAAGGTATATCGTTTAATTCTAATCTGAACGCTCCCGATGCAATCCATTTGACTACCGCAATACTTGGAGCAATCGGCGGATATTGTCAGATCATGATTACTAACGATAAACAATTTAGTCAGGAAGCACGGAGAATTATCGATGATTATAAACTAACTCGGAAACTAAAAGTGATGACAATATCCGAAGTTAAAAAGCAATTTTTCGAAAAGAAAAAATGAATGTTTCTAAAAAGCCTATGAAAGGACGAGCAGCCATCGCCATAGCAATGCTCCTGCTTCTCGGTTCCGGTTGTGCGAGCAAGCCGCCGACCAGCGCGGAAGAAATTAAAAACGCCAACGTGGCCCTTGAGGGTCCGGTCAATGAGGAACCATCTATGGATATTTTCACTCCAACCGACAAGAAGCGCGAAGGCGTTCCGCCTTTGCCTGGGATTCTGGAGAAGCGGGACTTGGAAAACAAAGGCGCGCGCATTCGCACGGCCAGGGGCGAGATTGTTTTCAAGCTTTTGGGTGATGAAGCGCCGCTGGCGGCTTCGAACTTCGTCTGGCTGGCCCGGCATGGGTTTTACGACGGATTGACTTTTCACCGGGTTGAGCCGGGGTTCGTCATTCAGGGCGGCGACCCTAAAGGTGACGGCACCGGCGGACCGGGCTACACCTTTCCCGATGAGCCGGTGAGGCGGCCGTATTTGGCCGGCACCGTTGCCATGGCGAACGCCGGTTCGGACACCAACGGATCGCAGTTTTTCATCATGCTCGAGGACAACCCCAATCTTCCGCCGAATTACACTATCTTCGGACTGGTCACCGAGGGGTTGGATGTTGTTCGTTCCACTTCGCGCGGCGACGCCTTGGAGTCCGTTTCAATTGAATAAATGGAAATGGATCTGCCAAAAGAGGCAACCAAAGAGGAGATGAAAAAGGTCGTGCTCCGAAAAGCCGACAACGTGATTTTGAATTTGAAAAAAGCTTGGGAGGCGCGGCCCGCTGATCTTTCCGACGAGGACGAGAAGCACCTGCTCCAGGCCATGGAAGCGGCTAAACGCCTGCGTGATGAGATTTCCGCGAAATTCGATGGAGAGGGAAAAATCGGATGAAATAGTTTTTTTGGTTTTCTATGAGACGTCTGCTCCCCATCGTGATAGGAGTCATCGCGATAATCGCCGCGGGATTTTTTGCGTTGAATCGCACGCGGATCGAGGAAGTCCGTCGGGCCGCTGAACAGAAAACTCTTCCGGCCGCCGAATCGTTAGAGGAAGCGGTGACCGAGCCGGAGACAACCTCGACGCCGATGGCCGTGGCGGCCAATATTTCTCCGAAGCCGAACTCCATCACCTCCGAAAAAAATCTGGCCGTGCCTTTCACTTCGCAAGCGCCTTACGGCGTCTGGGACGAGGTGCACGAGGAAACCTGCGAAGAGGCCTCGGCGGCCATGGTTGACGCCTTCTATACCAAACGGACCTTTACACCGGAGTCAGCGGAGCGCGAACTCCTGGCTTTGGTAGATTGGCAGAAAAAGAGATTTGGATATTTCGAAGATACCTCTGCCGAAGAAGTGGCCGTCATACTCCGCGAGTATTACAAGTTTCCGCGGGTTCTGATTAGCGAAGAGGTGACGGTTTCCTCCATTAAGCGCGAGATCGCCCGCGGCAACTTAATCATCCTTCCCCTCTACGGCCGCGGCCTCAATCCCTTCTTTACTCCGCCCGGCCCGGACTACCACATGCTTCTGGTCAAAGGATTCACCGAGACAAAGTTTATCACCAACGACCCGGGCACTCGCCGCGGCGCGGACTTCACTTACACCTTCGACAAACTGCTTAGCGCCGTGCACGACTGGAACGGCGGGGATGTCATAAACGGCAGGCGTGTGATGATCATCGTCTTCCCGAAATAATTGACCAGGATATGAGATACATCGCGCTGATTTTGGGAGTCGCCGGGATCCTGGTTTTGTTTTGGTTTTCGCTTCCGTATCTTGAGCGGAATCTGAATTTGGCGGGAAACCTTCCGGCGGCAATTAATCTGGTTCAATCGACAACGCCCGTGGAGCCGGAGAAAAATATCGTGGTAACCGCTCCCGAGCCGTTCGTCAGAGTCTCGGCTTTTGTTGATGTTCGCGGACGCGCCCGGACGTTTGAAAACACCGTGGAGTTTGTGGTCAAGGACGGGTTTGGCGGAGAGATCGCGAAATCTTTCACCACCTCGAACGCTCCCGATGTCGGAGAGTTCGGCGATTTCGCTCATCGAATCTCCATTCCCGACGTGCGCACGCCGACCGGCACCCTCGAGGTGTTCTGGTCGTCTCCCAAGGATGGAACTCCGCTCGATGTCGTCACCATTCCGCTAATCTTCAGTCCCCGATGAGAATCTCGCTATGACCATCCTCGACGGCATCTTCACCGGTTTCGTAATCGCTTTGGTTTTAGCCACTCCGGCGGTTGTCGCTGAAACCTCGCGGCACGCCCGGGAACTCCCGCTCCTCATGGATGTCAAAACCTTCTGGGGAGCAAAGCTCACCCCTCACCAGGTGTTGTTCTGGAGCGTGGCTACTCATTTGATGACCTCCGCGCTTTTCGGCGCGTCGATTCCGTTTTTGGTGAGTCTCGGCATCATTACTCCTTTGTATTTGCTCGGTGAGATAATGCTTTTTTCTCTGGCGTTTTATCTCATTACCAGTCTGGCCGTCTTTCCCCTTGTCGGATTCGGTTTTTTCGGTCACAAAGAGGGTAGCTTTGTCTGGCTGGAGTTGCTTCTGACCAACCTGTTATATGGATTTCTCTTTTGGGCGGCGGCCAATCTCTTCTTCGTTTGACGGATTCCGCGCCTGCCTGCCGGCAGGCAGGGATTTCGAGCGGATCTCGCGGATCATCCTCATCTGCGGGATCAGCGTTCTTGCCATCCGCGGGATCGGCGCGGCGGCAGCCACGGACACCGACGGCGACGGGATTTCCGACAGCGATGAGCAGCTGGTTTACTATACCGACCAATGGAACGGGGACTCCGATGGAGACGGCTACGCCGATGGCGTTGAGATTTCTACGGGATATTCTCCGCGGGTCAAGGGAAAGAAGATGGAAGAAGTGGATTCAGACCAGGATGGCTTGAACGACTCCGTCGAGATCGCCTTGCGCACCAACATCATAAACAAGGACAGCGACGGCGACGGTTACGCGGATCTGGACGAGGTGAATTCCGGCCACAGTCCGGCTTCGACCTCGGCCGAATCCGTCCCCAAGCGCGTCGAAATCTCGCTCAAAACCAACCGCTTGTCTTACTATTTTGGAACAGTCAAGATGGGCGAGTTCCCGGTTTCGCCGGGCATTCCAAGGATGCCCACACCGACCGGCGAGTTCCGCGTGGCCGGGAAATACCCCAAGGCCTGGTCTCGGTCATCTAAACTGTGGATGCCCTGGTGGATGAATTTCACCGGCAAGGGGGCGCGGGCTGGGGCATTTGGGATCCATGAACTTCCTATCTGGCCCGGCGGCAGGCGTGAGGGGTTATCCGTGCTGGGACGGCCGGCTTCCCACGGCTGCGTGCGGCTGGGCATCGGGCCGGCAAAAATCCTTTATGACTTCGCGCCGGTGGACACACCGGTGATCATTTCCAAAAATTGATGATGAGACGACGCAAAGAAAGCAAACTTCCGGGAATAATGGCCGCGGCCCTCACGGGGCTGGCGGTTTTGGTTATCTGGAAAGTCATTCCCAGGCGAACGCCGCTGGACCCGCCGACGCCGGTTCTGGCGGAAAGATTCCCCAAGTACCTCCCCAAACCCGAGCGGGTGAAAGGCATCTACCTTTCCTCGGCAACCGCCGGAAGCCCGGAGCGTCTGGAGGCGCTTCTTGATCTGGCCGACCGCACTGAATTGAACGCCATGGTCATTGATATCAAGGACGACGACAGCGAGCCGTCGTTTGTCTGGCAGAGTTCGATCGGCGTCGGGACCGAGGGCGCGGTGACCATCCCCAAGATCGCCAAAATGCTCCGAACGGTGCACGCTCGCGGCGTCTACGCCATCGCCCGGGTTTCCGTTTTCCAGGACAACTATCTCGCGGAACGGCGGCCGGATCTGGCGCTCAAACGGTCGGACGGACGGCTGTGGCGCGACCGCAAGGGGATCGGCTGGCTCGACCCGGCGGCGAGGGATGTCTGGACTTACAATCTGGAACTGGCCCGGGCCGCTCACTCCATGGGGTTCGATGAAATCCAGTTCGATTACATTCGTTTTCCGTCGGATGGGTCGCTCCGCACGATCGTTTATCCCTTCTGGAAAAAAGAGGAGGTCAAGACTTCGGTCATCGGCGGATTTTTTGCTTACCTCGACAGCGAATTGCGGCAGAAGGGGATTCCTATATCCGTGGATCTCTTCGGCCTGACCATGCGCCGTGGTGACGACGACCTGGGCATCGGTCAGCGGCTGGCCGAGGCGCTTCCGTACGTGGATTTCATCTCGCCCATGGTGTATCCATCCCACTACTCATCCGGCTACATCGGACTTGAGGACCCGGCGGCAAACCCGCGCGAGGTGATCCGTGCCGCCATGGCCGCGGGGAACTCGATCCGCAACGAGCTCCCTGATCCCAAGGCCGCTTTCCGGCCCTGGCTCCAGGATTTCGACCTTGGCGCCGAATACACGCCCGAGATGGTTCGCGCGCAGATCGAGGAGGCCGAGGCCGGAGGCGCCGAGGGCTGGCTCCTTTGGAACGCGCGGAACGTGTACACTGAAGAAGCATTGAAATCGGATTAAAAATATGGCCCGCGTGTTCACGGTTTCGGAATTTATTGACCACATCAACGCGCTGGTTGCGACCGACGTGCATGTGGTGGAGGGTGAGATTTCGGGATTCAATCTGTCGCAGGGGCGGTGGGTGTTTTTTGATCTCAAAGACGAAAAAGTGGAATCCAAGGTCGGGTGTTTCATGATGGCCTTCAAATTGAAGACGCCGCTCGAGGACGGGATGAAGGTGCGGGTTATTGGCACGCCCAAGGTGCACGAAAAAAGCGGACAGTTTCGGATCACGGTCGAGCAGGTGGAACTGGTGGGTGAGGGAGCGCTCAAGCGCGCGTTTGAATTGCTCAAGAAAAAATTGGCCGGAGAAGGTCTGTTCGCCGATGAACGAAAGCGTCCCATTCCTCGTTTTCCAGAGCGGATCGGAGTGATTGCCTCGCGTGAATCCGCGGCCTTCGGAGATTTCAAGCGAATTCTCGGTAACCGCTGGGGTGGTGTGGCCATCCAGCTCGCGCATGTGCAGGTGCAGGGCGCACAAGCGATTCCTGACATTGTCGGAGCGTTCAAGTATTTTCAGACGGCAAAACCGCGGCCGGACGTCCTGGTCCTCATGCGCGGCGGGGGATCGCTCGAGGATCTCCAGGCATTCAACTCGGAAGAGGTCGCATACGCCATTTTCGGGTCGAAGATTCCGGTCGTGGTCGGCGTGGGCCACGAACGGGATGAGAGCATCGCGGATTATGTCGCCGACCTCCGCGCCTCCACCCCGTCGAACGCGGCCGAGCTCGTCGTTCCGGACCGCCGCGAGGTTGCCTATGCGGTGGATTCCATGGCCGGGAAGATCTACGGCACGCTTGCCTCCCTCATCCGAGGGATGAAGAGCGACGTGGATCACTTCGTGCTCCGGCTTGACCGCATGCTTCGCTCGCAGGTGCATCGGGCCGACGCGCTCGCGGTGCGGCTGGTCGCGGCGACGAGCTCCTGGCTCGGCCGAACCCGGGAGCGGCTCGAGGGGAGCATCCGACTTTTAAAAAACCTCGATCCCCGCGCAGTGCTCCGTCGCGGCTACTCGATCACCCGGCTGGCTAACGGCA
>Ga0209542_10006194_pt1 | contig 23380 bp, 19 predicted proteins | sample RifCSPhighO2_01_FD_184028 | JGI IMG/M metagenome (GOLD analysis project Ga0209542, IMG submission 184028) | Soil microbial communities from Rifle, Colorado - Rifle CSP2_plank highO2_0.1 (SPAdes) (version 2) | ecosystem: Environmental > Terrestrial > Deep subsurface > Rock core/Sediment ... | reverse complement strand
TCGGCGGCATCAAGATGGTCGGTCATGCCAGGATAATGGTGGTCGCGAAACTTGCCGCTGACGAAACTGTCGGCATAAATGAAAGTGTCGACCAGAACAATGGGGCCGATTGGCATTGTCATTCTTTTTGGTAAAATAAGGCCGGCGACAAATATCTGACAGACTACGTGGTACAACGCTCCAGCATAACGGTGGATCACGCCCAGTCGCCGGGAAAGACCCGCCCTGCCAGCCCCTCCCGCTACTGATATACGCACATCTCGCACGGCTGATTCAGCAATAATTCCAGCGAGCGCTGGGGAGTCTGTGGTGATCTTGGTAACCCTGCCCGCCTGCATCAGATGACGCGTGAGAACGAGCTGACACAACCGTAGATAGAGCGGACACGCATATGTGTTACGACTCGCTAACGGCGTAACCCACCAATCCAGATCGGTTTCCCGTCCCGTACTAAGTCGTTCGATAAGATCAACAAACGGACGGCGAATCTCTCCTGTAACCACTTCCAGCGCATCCGCTGCCAGCCCATCTCCAACTGCGCCTCGACTGTTCAAGTCGAGATGCATGCTGTCCTTGTACGCGCCACACAATTCAGCATGCGGCCGCTGTCTGTATTTACATCATGTTTTACGTGCATTTGACAAATCAGTGTTGGCTCATCAGTTATTAAATAGCGGTATACCAGCCCATATAGAGAACAAGCCCCAGTGCGCGATCCATTTCTATAGGTGAGAATAGGAAGTTTCTGTACAAACCTGTTCCACAAGTACATCTATGCCCGTGGTTGGACATATAGCTGAAACGGGCAGTCTGGTGCCAGCGCGCCACGTATCGACGGCAGCGCGTTTACCGATGCCGCTGACCAAAAACAAGACACAGCGTGCACGCGCAAGCCGGCGTGCACTTAAACTCACACGCTCTAGCGGCAACTTCGGTGCGTTGTACACTGCAAGTGCATCTGGCGCGCCTGGACTTTCTCCCCATTCATTATCAGGGAAGAGACTTGCGGTGTGCCCGTCTTCTCCAAGGCCGAGCAGCACCAAATCAAAATTCGGGACATCGACAAGGGCGGCACAATAATGTGCTGCCGCCATATGGGCACCACGCTCAGCACGGATTACGTGTATCTGCTCAGGCGGAATCGTGACATGCCCAAGCAGAGCCGTTTCGGCCATACAATTGTTACGACGTGGATCATCCATGGCCAAACAACGCTCATCGCTAAACCAGACTTCCCAGGCACGCCAGTCAGTAACGGCCCCACGCAGGTTCTCGTACACACTACGTGGTGTTTCACCACCAGCGAGGACGATGCGAAATATACCGCGCTGTGCAATGGCCTCGGTAGCAGTATCGACTATCCATGTGACCGCGCGATCACATACTTCGGAGGTCGTTGCACAAACATGCCAGCGTAATGACTCCATTGAAGACAGTCACGTAGTCCTGGGAAGCAGGGAATGGATACGAAAAATCAGAATAAAGAGCTTCCAGTAAATACCGCCGGTGCTACATTATTCTGTTCATAAGTAGATCGGAGAGGGCTTTCATATCCGGGATTGTGGCAACCCCCTTCGGGAAGCCTCCGTTCACTAAACCAGTCACGCGACCAATGAACTCTACCCCGACTTCAGTGGCCCCTTGGTAATCCGTTATCGAGTCACCAACCATGAGAACATGTTCCTTTCGAAGACTGCACTCTGTCACGATTCGTCGGATAATCTCTGCCTTGGTGGCTGGAGAACCGTACACCGACACAAAGTAGCGCCGAATACCTTTTCGTAAGATGATGCGATTAAGTTCGTCATCCGGTGTGCCGGAGGCAACGAACATCGGAATTTTCTCTTTATGTGCCTGTATAAACTCCTGGGCGCCGACAACCCACGGCGCGGCGACAACAGCGTTTTCGACCATTTCCGAGAAACGACGACCAAAATCCGCTTCTGTCTCAGGCGTCAATTCAACACCGAGAAATTCCCGATGAAAATATTTAAACTTCTGGAATCGAGATATACCGCCGTGCTCTTGGTGGTACGCCACAACCCGTTTCACTACATCGGATCCGTACTCGGCATATAACGCGGCAAAGGCATTCGTTTTGACATCCACCGACTCAACAAGAACACCATCGAAGTCGAATATGATGGCGTCTAACTGATCTGGCTTCATCCTTTCTTGGCTTCGTCCGAGATCAACCAATCGCCTTCTGGATGCTGATCATTGTGCAGGCGTTCGTGAAGTTCGGCCAGGCAATCAAGCAGACCCTGCCCCAGATCGACATAATCCGTCGCGACTAGTTTATGGCCCACCTTCGGGTGGAAGGCATACGGCGTCATGGCGTAGTGCCCATAGACTTGCCGGTCGCTCGCCTTGATTTCGACCTCTCCCGGAAGCATTTCGGCGATCATCCGTAGCAAATTCTTTACCATCATTCGTTCATGTCCCGTAAGAATGATGTGCCGATTGGCATATGTGTCTTCTAATATCTGAACACTCAGACGCGCAGCATCGGTGACGTGAATGTATTCGCGCATGGATTCGGGGTTGCCGTCGTAGACGATGGACTTGTTATCGATAGCCTGTCTGAGCAACCGGTAAATACCGTTGCGGTCGTCGGCGCGCCGTCCAAAGAGCGAACCGTAGCGCAGAATCGTGTAATTCAGCCCGTAACGCTCATGATAAGCTTCGACAAAGCGCTCGGCGGACTGCTTGCTCGCCCGGTAGAACGAACCGGACTCCGAGTAAACATACACGCTGCTTGCAAAAACAAACCGCCGTACCCCGGCACAACGGGCAGCTTCCAGAGCATGGACGTTTCCAACGATATTGAGGGCGGCGGTCTCCGTGGGGCGATCTTTTGCGTCGTTAATGTCGGCGATGCCGGCAAAGTTATAGGCATAGAGGCATCCTTCCGCGGCCCGCATCACGGCAGGCTGGTCCATCAAATCTCCGACCACCATTTCCTGATCGGCGCGTAGATAGGGAGAACGCACAAGATCGAAAATCCGGACACGATATCCGGCATCAGAAAGCGCATCAGCCACGTGGCTGCCGAGAAATCCACTTCCTCCGTATACGACGACCAGGCCTTTGGACATATCTGTCTCCCGTGGGTTAACGCCGCGCGTCTTGGGTCGGCACGACGCCAGCGGCCGTAAGTTCTGTCAGCAAGTTTTGCGCGGCTTCCTGTTCCATCTGGATACGAGATTCCCTCGCGTAGGAGCCCATGTGGGCGGTAAGTACCACCTGAACAAGCTGATTCAGGGGACCTTTATACGGTTCACTCTCGTAGGTATCGATGGCTGCGCCGGCGAGATGTCCGGACGTGAGCGCATCGTGAAGCGCATGCTCGTCCACGAGCCCGCCACGTGCGGTATTAACCAGAAACGCGCCCGGTTTCATTGACGATAGTTCTTCTCTACCAATTAAATGGTGCGGCCCTGGCTCAAACGGAACATGGAGAGTGACAATATCCGACTCGTGCAACAGTTTTTCCAAACCACAACGGCTGGCATAATCGGGAATGTCAACCGAAAGCCGGTCGTGCACAAAAATGGTTGAACCAAAAGCACGAAGCAGCTCTCCCACCCGACGGCCGATGCGGCCATAGCCGATAATCCCCACCTTCTGGAATGCAAGAAGGTTACCCATAACCTGTTTCCACTGACCTAATCTAATTATCCGGTCGGCCTGGGTCACTCGCCGCAACAAGTCGAGTATTAGCGCCACAGTCAGTTCCGCAACCGCGGTGACCGGCGCTCCAGGCGTATTACAAACCTTGATGCCAAACTCTTTGGCGGCCGCCAGATCCACGCTATCGAGACCAATGCCGCACCGTGAAATCACCTTGAGGCCCTTGGCCTTGGCGAGCACTGCGCGCGTCAAAGGTTCTACTCCCGCAACCATGCCCCGGATATCTTCGGTTAGCAGTTCTCCCACTTCATTCTCGCTAAGGCGTCTTCCATATGGGTTTACCTGCACTTCGATCCCGGCATTCTGGAGTGCCTGCAAGGCAGGATTATTTGCAACTTCAAATGAAGATGTCGTAATAAGGACTCGGTCCATGGAGGCGATCTACGCTGAAACTCTTTATGTTACCGAATAGATTTGCAATCTATCATTAAGGGGGCGAGCGCCCCGCACGCGATGTGGCGAATCGCACTGCGGACCTGCGCGGTGCCCCCAGAAATATTACTTGCGGGTCTGCGCTACTACCGGCTTCTCGACTTTGCCGGAAGAACCGTGACTGCGCAAAATGGCCTCGAAATCGACTTTTCCCGGGTCCCCTTTTCTATAACCGACCACTTTTTTGTTCGGATCGTCTTTTTCAAAGTCCACCTTTTCCACGTCTTCTTCCTTGGCGTAATCGCCGTAGTGCATATGGTTGGCAAGACACTCGTCCTTCAAATCGCGGAAGATCTGATCCCCCTCCGGCGTCAATGCTTCTGCCTTCGCGATATCGGGCCAACGCTCCCTGGGCATTTTCACATACAGAACGAAACAGCGGCGAATTCCCTCGATCGCTTCCTTCGTAAATTGCGGCATGGAAAGCATGGTAGGAGCAGTAATGGAACGCGCAAGCGCTCCCTTGGCCACATAACCATTCTCCTCGGACACCTTGCGTAGCGGTGTACCGTGAAAAGGCGTGAAGCTGTAAGCATTGATACCGTCAGACCTAAAATGTCGGTTGAGCTCGACAGTGTCAAAAACCAGTCCCCGCGTTTCCTTTGGAAACCCCATAATGTTGTTAACACTGATTGGGATGTCCATGTCGGTCACAATTTTCAGATTTCCGATAACCATATCGTTTTTAATACGCCGGGACAGCATGTGTTGCCGGAACTGTTCGTTACCATGTTCAACACCAAAGGCGACACGCAAAAGCCCAATATCCTTTAGCTTTCTGAAGCGGCTTTCCTTGACGGTTTCCGGACGAGTCTGAATCCAGAACGGTAATTTGAATTCGGAGTACATCTCACAAAATTCTTCGAACTCGTGATCATTCCACGCAAGAAAGGTATCGGCCCAAAAGTAAAAAGAATCCGCCTTGTAGCGATCGAGGCAATGCTTGATCTCACGATAAACAAGATCGGTACGTTGCTTGCGGAAGAACTTGTAGCTTACCTTGCTATGAACCTCCATCTGCGACGGTGAGTTGCAGTAGCCACAGGTATAGGGACAACCGCGAATGGTTTGGATTGGGAACATCCGCCAAAGTCGTCCCTGCATCGGACGGTAGTAGCGACTCTCCTCGAACAGGTCGTAATCCGGTTCCGGGAGCGTTGCGAGATCAACCGGCCGCGGCAGATTATTATTGATTACCTGCCCGTCGATAATGGTATACAGTCCATCCAGCGTCCGCAGGTCCTCGTCCTTTTCCAATCGCCGGCAAAGCTCAGAAAGCGTTTCATCGCCCTCCCCCTTCAACACGTAATCGATGCTGCCCTGTGAATAACGCAGGGCGAGATCAGGGGCAAAGGTCGGAAACACGCCGCCAACCACCACCTTGGGGCGATTTGAACCCAGTGCAGTCAGTAACGTGACGCCGATGGGGTACATGTCCTCGGTAACCGACATTGCGATGAGGTCAGGGCCGAACTCCCGCACAACTCGCTTGAAATCTTCGATGGCGTCGGTGTGCCGTGCATGCTGCTTGAGCAGCGTATCGTCGAAGGGTCTGGCGTTCAGATTCTCCGACTTCATCTTGTCCGAGTCGATTGCGGCAAGTCCATCGTAAATCGTCGTATCGAACAACCCGACAGTGTGCCCGTCGCGCCTTAGAATCGCGGTAAACAAACCAATGGCCGGCGGCAGCATGTTCATGCCGTAAAGGTTGGGATACAGAAGCAGTACTTTCATAAAAGAATTTTATCTTGATGACTCGACGAGTCATTCCATGAATCATTAACCCACGGTTTCAGTATGCAACGCAAACAATTGTTACCCAGGCAATCCTGAACGTCTCAGACAGTATCCTATCCCATATTCAATACAGGGCCATGTCTCGACACCTGGGCTGTCCAGGTTTTGAAAAAAACTGAGGCCTAATACCGGGCTAAAAACCTGACCCACATTGGCCCTACTAGTCTCCGCCCGCCACTGTGATGGTCTCACCCGTGATAAAGCCGCTTTCGTCTGAAAAAAGGTAGGCAAACGCGGAGGCGATATCCTCCGGTGTGCCCGCGCGCCCCATGGGAATCTGTTCGATTCTTGCCCTGATCTGTTCGGGCGTCCTGCCGCTTCGCTGTTGTGGAGTATTCACGAACCCTGAACGCACACCGTTTATTCGTATCCCCGTACGGGCGTGGATCCGCGCCAATCCGCGCATGGTCGTCTCGGCCGCCGCCTTGGCAGCCGCATAGTGCAGGCTTAAAGGTGAGCCACCATACTTCGCCGATATCGAACTCAAATAAACGATGCTGCCCTTCTCTGCCTTCTGCATGCGTGCCACTGCCGCTTTAGCCAGGTGAAACGGCGCCTGGCAGTGCTGCCAGAACATCTCTTGCCAGCTTCTTTCGGTCAAATTCTCCCAGTTTTCCCATCCCACTGTTCCACTGCACAGGGCCAGTCCTCCCAGGTCTCCATAATGCGAACAAAAGTCATCGACAAATGTCTCGCAAGCTGTCTCAGAATCCAGGAACGATTGCGTGACCGAACAACTTGCCCCTTGGGCTTCGCAAGCAGCACGAAGTACTTCAATGGCGTCACGATTCTTAAAATAGTGAAGCCCAAGCTGAAGCCCGGGTGATGCAAGTCGTTTGGCGACGGCTGACCCAATAGTACCGGACGCCCCGATTACCAGGCAGGATTTAATGGGGCACTCCTTGCGGGGGAATAATCAAATGACAGTGCATCGACGACACGGTTCGGGCTGTCCTCGGGATTTCTTCAGGTGCATATCACGCAGCCCGGAGTAACCTGTTCCTGTCCATAATTGCGAGAGAGAGGTGTTTAGCAAACTCCCAACCGATAAGGTGGATTTGTAATCCACATCGCAGGGATTCACCTTGCCGTCCCACCATACGAACATCCGGCGCCACAGATCTGAACACGGTGTCGTTATGTCATTTATTGGTCGCTGGTATGTATTTTCCCATGGGTTGTAGTTGACGAACGCGACTTGGTCGACCAGATTACCCCAAAGTTTCTGCATCGAGTCCAGGTTCTGCTGGTTATTGAGTTTGACGCCCGAAACACGAGTGATGATTTGACTGTCGGGATATTGCGTGGCGCGAATCTTTTGAAAGCGTTTCACGTTGGCGAGCACAGTTGCCAGCTTGCCGCCCACCCGTAACTGGCTGTAGAGCGGCTCTTCCGCTGCATCGGCCGAAAACACCAGTGTTTTCACACCGCTCTGCAGGATGGCGTGACACTTGTTCTCGTCGAGCAACGAGGCATTGGTGTTGAGCTTGAGATTCAAGAACTTCCCCCGGGTATAGGCCAACATCAGCTCGATTTCTGGGCACAACAACGGTTCGCCGCGCGAAGCAATAGACAGAAATTCCACATGACCTTCCGCCTGGTCGATCACCTGCTTGAAAGTGTCAATCCGCATATGACCCATGAAACCATTCGAACGTTTGGTGAAAAACTTGTCGGTCTCGAAACAGAACACACAGCGGTAGTTGCACATCGAGGATGGCTCGATCTGCAGGTACGGAGGATATTCGTCCGCAATGTGCAACGCCGGGTACACCTCGTAACGGTAGCGGTGCACGAGATAACGCGGAAGCGCCTCTGGAGGCAAAGAGTTGATCTCTTCCGCGACATTGGGAGATAGCCTGAACCGAAGCGTCTCGTCGCCGGGCGACGACTCGGAAAGATCGAGATATGCCTTTGTTAGAATCGCTTGGTGGGCCTTGCTTAACTGACTGATCAGATCCTGACGATCACGAACCGCCTCCAGGCGGCGGTGGGCTTCGGCATCGGTTTCAGAGTGCTTATGCCGCAGCTCGACAAAGCTGTTATGTTTTTTGTACGGGTTCACGTTTGGTTTACCCACGCGCTCTCCTCGGACGGGGCCTCCTCAACTCCATGTTTTCTCAGCCAATGTTCAACAAGCGGAAGCTGCCATTCATAATCCACGTCACAGCCACCCCACGAAAGGATAGGACTAATGTGCTGCCCCATCCATTTCTGAGGCAGCAAGCCCCGCTCCAGATGCTCCAGACACCGTGGTCGCACAATTGAGACCCCCATGTCCGCGTAGTACACGTTCCCCTGTGAATCACGGTCACAATTCAGCGTTGATGGATCGCCGAAGGTCTCTATCGGCACAAACGGGTGCAGACATCCATCCGCCCCAAGTTTTCTTGCCCGGAGCGGACTCCACATGTTGTACACCGAAACAGATACCGCCGAATCGAACGTCGGGTTAGCGCGCAGCTTTTCAATCCCCTGATCGATCAAATCACCACTGATTGTCGCCGCATTCGCAAACAGCAACACCATAAACTCGATTCGACCGCCCTCCGCCTCCAATCGTTTCGCTATCTCGCGATAACCGTGCGCGAACACGTCCTCCCCGAGCGCCTCCTTGGTGGCAAGTTCGGGTGGACGATGGATGAATTCGGCGCCATAGGTGCGCGCAACGTCCACGATTCCTTTCGAATCAGTAGACACATAAATACGATCAATATAACGCGACGCTTTCGCCGCCATCAGTGGATACGCGCAGAGCGGCCGCCCCAACACGGGGGAAAGATTCTTGCCGGGAAACCCAACGCTTCCCGCTCGACCTATCATTAGTGCACAAATCATCTGTGAGGTATGGTCGTGATTTACAGGGCCCGGACAATACCCGCCGATTGAATTTTTCTCAATGTTTACGAAAAACGGCGTTCACCAGGCTGGTATCATCTCCCTGCATCGCCACCGGGGTCTCTGTCGCCAGCGAAAAACCGCACTCCTTCATGCGTCCACGCAAAGCGTGGTCATCCTGATTGATCTCAATCTGAACGGACCGGCAGCGGAAATCCGACAGTGTCTTGAGGGCGCCCTCGATAATCTTCAGTTCGTTACCGTCCACGTCGATCTTTATATGTTGCGGTATTGGTGCGTCGAAAGTCAGAATGAAATCGTCGAGTGAAAACGCCAAGACGGCTTGCTCGAATTTCGGCTCGAATCGTTGCCCGCGCGAATCAACCGGTTCACCGACGGAATGAAGCGCCGACCCACTTGCAAGGTCGTGCAAATTCAGAAACTGGACCGTGGTTCGGTCGTGCAGGGCGACATTCAACGCCTTCACCCGGCGCCCGAGATTATTGAGATAAATGTTCCTGTTCAGACAGGCGTAATTTTTTGCCTCGGGCTCGAAAGCATAGACCTGGCAGTTTCGATGCAACGCCGCGTAGAGGCTAAATACCCCAACGTTCGCACCGACATCGTAGAACAAGTCACCTTGACCGAAGGTGTCTATCCAGGCAAGAGTCTCAGGTTCCTTGGTTTCAAGCCATTGGGCACGCAGAAGATGGAGTTCATCATTGGCGTCGAAATTGATGGTCGTGCCGTTAACCGTCACGCGTTTGACACAGCTGATCCGGGATAAAAACGCGCGACTCCAGCGAGTCGGCCGATTCAGCCCCAGAAGCGCGATTAACGCGTCGCTGATTTTATTAAAAACAGTACGTTTGACCGTCATTATGGTTCTACCTTAAGCACGATTGGCGATATCGTCTCCGCCCGTCCGAATCTTGAATGACTGCTGCTCTGCTTGAAGCATCAAACTAATAACCTGCTTCATTTTGGTTCTGGCCTCCCAGCCTAGTTTTTGTCTGGCCTTTGTGGGGTCTCCTCGCATAATAGATATCTCGGCTGGCCGGATTAGGGCCTCATCCACGACAACATGACCCCGCCAATCCAGGCCCAAGTAGTCAAATGCAATTGCCACAAATTCTTCCAAGCTGTGCGATTCACCCGTAGAGACGATGAAGTCTTCCGGTTTGGTTTGTTGCATCATCAACCATATTGCCTCAACGTATTCCGGCGCCCATCCCCAGTCTCTTTGGATGGATAAATTACCAAGATGAAGTTTCTCTTTACTTCCCGAGGCAATTCGAGCGGCTGAGGCGACAATTTTTCTTGTCACAAAACGCTCAGAACGCAACGGTGATTCATGGTTGAAAAGAATCCCCGAGCAGGCATGCAGTCCATATGCTTCGCGATAACCCACCAGTTCCCAGAAGGCCGCGGCTTTTGCAACCGCATAAGGACTTCTGGGACGAAACGGCGATGATTCCGTTGCAAACTCGCCGTCCATATCGCCAAAGCATTCTCCCGAACAAGCGTTGTAAAGTTTAATCGGTTTATCGGTAGAACGAACAGCCTCGAGAAGATTAAGCGCGCCCATAACTATGCTTTCGATGGTTTCTATCGGCTGTTCGAATGATAGTCCAACAGAACTCTGCCCTGCCAGGTTATAAACTTCATCGGGCTGTACTTTCATCAAAACTTCTCGGACATTGCGAAGATCAACCAAACTCATCGAAACCGTTTCGACCTGTTCGCGAATACCCAAGTACGTCAGATTATGAAAAGACGAGGCTTGTGCATTTCTGGAGGACCCGCATACTTTATAGCCTTTATCCAACAGTAAGTGCGCCAGATAGGCGCCATCTTGCCCGGAAATACCGCAAATGAGGGCTATTTTTTTCATTTATTTACGATTCCCTGAAAACCATCAAGAAAGCGGAGAGTTGACCCAGAATCAATTCTGGATTCGAACAGACGGCAAAGACGGCTTACGTAGGGAACAACGGAGTTTGATAGAAAAACACGTTCTATTGCCCGATGCCGTCACCTACTCTCCGTCTGAGCTGCCGGACCAGAGGCCAAACGTCTGAGTGCCAGACGCATTACGGTATACATTGCCTTGTATATCTCGCGCTGCGATATTTTTGAATGCCCCAATGCACGGTTAACAAAGACGATGGGCACCTCTCCTACGGAATGCCCACGCTGTTGACACTTAAATAACATCTCTATCAAAAACGAATACCCGTCGGAAATAAACCGTTCAAGATCGATGTCCAATAAGACTTCTCGACGATAGCAACGAAACCCGGCTGTGCAATCATTGGCATGCAGCCCCAGCATGATTCGTGCAAATGTATTTGCCCCCCAACTGATAAAGCGACGCTTCCAGCCCCAATTGCGGGTACCGCCTCCAAGGACATAGCGTGAACCTATGGTGACATCGAACTGGTCTGCCAAGGCAATTAAATCCGGGATATATGCCGGGTCATGCGAGAAATCAGCATCCATTGTAATAATCCGGTCCGCGCCTTCGGCCAGCGCTTTCTTGAAGCCAGCTATATAGGCTGTGCCCAGTCCTAGCTTGCCGCTGCGATGAATGACGTCGATTCTTGGCGCATTTTCTCTTATCTCTTCTGCGATTCTTCCCGTACCGTCTGGCGAATTGTCGTCCACGATGATAACTCGGACATTATCATCCAGAGCCAGAATCTTCCCGACCAAGGCGGTAATATTGTCTTTCTCGTTGTACGTCGGAATGATTACACGAACGTCCATTCCGACTATTCCATCCTGCTCAATGATTGTTCTTTCAGAATAACCGCTTGGCCAAAGTATGGAACCTCGTGAGTTACCGCGCCCATTTTCTCTAGCTGTTCCACATAAGGATGCACATAGTTTTCATACCTGATCTTGATGTTCGTCCCGCCACCTACCTCAGTTGACAGCGCCTTGGAAACGAGGACGCAGTCGATCCGATCCGGTCTGAGACCATCGTAGCTTGAGTTATTGAGATGCCCGAAAGGTGGAATTTCCCAGATATCATAAACCCGGTCTACCGGCACATCCGCAAAGGCCCCAGTGAATGTGCTTTCCAGAGTTAATACTCCTTTGCAATCGCGAATTAACGGGTTCCAATAATTGAACGACGCCTTCATGGACGCCAGATAATTCTGCTCTAATACATGAAGCCTGCCATTTCGAAGACCGTCGGCAACCGTGCCAAAGATTCCCGCCCAGCTAGATGCACCATTTGAAAAGAGAACAAGAAACGCCACCACAAAAAACGACCCGGCGTGTGAAACATGTTGCAGTCGCTTTTTATTCTGCCCGCGTCTCTTCAATATGTTGGAGATGCGCGAAGCGAACCATTGGTGCGCCTTTTCGCCATACCAATACGCGCTCATAAGTAACACTGGAATCATCGAATACATCCATCTTACTTTTACGTAGGACAGCGCAGTAATGCCCGTAAGAATGATGCTCACAACCAAGAACAAAATCATTGGCTCGTCGCGCGCGGCCCGAAATGCACCATAGAGAATGCCTACAGACAACGTCAAATAGACAAGGCCCAGCAGGACCAGGGAGTGGCCTTCCTGGCGCTCCTTAAGTTTCGACGAAATCGGATAAATTACCTTGGGGAGTTCGGTTATTTGAAGCAACGCCCCAGGTAAACGCGCGACGTTCATCCCAATTTGTTCTATGACGTGCAAGGGATTAGCGCGGATGGCGCCTGCCATGGTAGTGGCGTCCCCAAATATCTCCCGATTCGTGAAATAAAAATCCTTGCCATCAAATGAACCGTACTGACGCAGAATATAGGCCACATTAAAATTTTGTATGAAAGCGCTATCAGCCAGCGACTTGCCGTCGCCCAGCGTCCATTTTGCAGTTGAGGTCCAGACATTATTCCACTGATGGGGTGACTGCATAACTGCAAACGACACAAAAAAAAGCAGGACAACCCCGACTGGCCAGTCTACGCGTTGAGGACGAGCCCTGAGAAGCAGAGTTCTCAGACCATTCTTGCTCAAGATATTCATAACGTCCCACACAACAAAAATGCCGATGGCGACTATGTACGTGGGACGTAACATGACCGCTGCCCCCAAGAGCGCGTACGAAATAGAAAAATACAATCGGCTTGCGCCTGCTTGTCTGGCTACAATGGCCAGGCATGTTACTCCCAGCGAGATCATCTGCACGGGCGGCTCGGCAAACTGCAGCAAGTAGGGAATCCATAGAATCCCCGAAAAAACCGCTATTTTTAATCCGAGATACTTTCTGAATAAAACAACAATTGAGGTGACCGCGAACGTTCCCGACACCAGATATTGAACTGTCACAGATGTGGGATACCCCATCCACGTGAACAGATTCAAGTACAGGGCATAAAGCGGGCTACGGTCAAGAACCATAAACGTGCCTGTTTCAGAAAACACGCGCGCGAAGAACCAGTATCCCCAGGCCTCGGCAGTCATTTCCCAGCGACCCAACATGCTCAACGCAACCGCAAACAAAACAACCACACTGGCTAGCACCGTTTCACGGTACCCCCATAAACCCGGGTGTTCGCTTCTGGATGGGTTTTTCTGCTTCATGCGAGCCACGTTCGGTTTTTCCGTAAAAATTCTGCGCCGATACGCGACCTGATTTTTCCGTGAAGGGGGCGCCCCCAGCGGGCGTCTATCGCATTGGCTGGAAATATCTCCCAAAATTTTTGTTGAAGTGTTTCGTCGTCTTCATGTGCCTGCCAGGTACCGTTCAGTCGCTCAACCATTTCAATGACCACATCACGGATTTCTTCAGGTGTGTTCTCGATGAGACGGACGCCTTTTGATTCGTAGTCGGAAGTGCTCAGGCAAAATCCGACACCGCAGGTAAAGATCTCTCTAAGCGTCAGTTCTCGGTTCTCCTGTGTCGCGAAATGATGTTTGGTAATGCCGACAAATTTTTCACTAAAAGTACACAAATATCCAAAAGGTACCACGTTCACGTAGACGATCGGACGACGAAATATGAGTGGCACGGCTGTAAATCCGCTTGCGCCGGAAATACAGAAGTCACATTTAGCTGCGATATAGATATCCATAAAATCACTGCGCAGGCCATTGGCAGCGTAATCAATTACCCTTGGGTGAGCACTCTTTATAGTCTCGTGGACCTTTGCTCCCATCCGGATTACAAAGTAGCCACGGTCAGCGAGTTGTTCGGCCGCCAACACGTAGTTCTGGATATCGTTGTCGCGGTAGTTATGGTAGCTCCAGTCTACTGCCGGTATGTAGGCATCCAAATACGCGCTATCGCGCACGGTCAAACAGACAAACCGAGCGCCTAGTGGAACACCAATCGCCCGTAGCCCAGTCTCACCATGAGCCTCTTCTTCAGCGGTAAATTTTAGATGTGGCTGGAACTTATCAAGCAGAACATGCAGATCCCGGTCGGTGTTGTTGCCGATCTCATGAACTGCCCAACCAGGAATTAGTCGATTTACATGAAAAATAGGAGACAGAACCCAAGTGGGCCAGACAAGAATCGTCCGCTTCCACATTTTTGCTAATTGTTGATTGCAGGCCGGCTCCCCCATAAAGAAAATATCGACATGGCGCTGCCTGGGCACGTTAATGGCCGCATCCCGTTCACAGAGATATATTTCTGTATTGGCGGCAAAGTGACCAATACGCGAGCTGCGCAAATCGCGCCATCGGACCAACAACCAAGGTTTGATCAGGCGGATCGCCAGCACTACTGGGACAGAAAGAATAAACAAAGGTAACTTGAGGAGAGCCCATAGGGCACGCTTCATTTTTCTAAACAATACAGTGCGCCCGCCTTGCCGTATCTGGGAAATTTGCCGTTCAATAATGCTTGTTGCACTCATGACGCTTGATCAGCCGATCACGCCCACAAATATCTCTTTTCTTTCGCCTGTGTAGTCTTGCGTATCAAGAGGAGGGGCGCGGTCTGTAAAACTCGTGAATAATCGATACCATATAATCAGCTTGTTCTTCGGTAATATGTTGATGCGCCGGCAACGTAACGATTTCATCGGCCTGGCGCTCACATACCGGAAAGTCTCCGCGCTTGTATCCCAAATCCCGCGCCGCATTCTGCAGATGAATAGGTATCGGATAGTGCACCTTTGCCTCAATCCCGCGGCTAACCAAAAATTTGACAAGCTCATCACGGCGCGTGGCTGTTGCTAAATAGAGCTGATAAACCTCGCGGTAGCCTGAAGGCCGGTACGGTGGGCGAATGTAGGACTCCAGCCCCTTCAAGCCTCTATCAAGAAGCCGGGCATTCCGGATTCGCGTCTCAATTAGTCCCTCTATCGTATCCAACACGCGACTGCCAACAACTGCCTGAAATGGTTGCAACCGGTCATTAACTCCCCAGATTTCGATGTGGTCGCGGTCCAAGAGCCCGTGATTACGATATAACCGCAGAAATTCAGCCGCCTTGTCGTCGTCCGTAACAATAATTCCACCGTCGCCCCAAACATTGAGCGGTTTCAACGGATGCATGCTGAAGGCGTTTACCTTACCGAAGGTACCGGCAAAACGATTGTTTATTTTTGCGCCAACGGCCGGACAGGCGTCCTCGACGACAGGAACACCGTGGCGGTCGGCGATCTCGAGAATCTTTTCCATTTCTGGCGGGCAACCGGCCCAGTGGACTGGTAGTATTGCCGCCGTTTTTTGGGTAATTGCAGCCTCGATCTTGGTTACGTCAATTTGATAGCGTTCGTCGCAATCCACAAATACCGGGCGCGCACCGGCTGCGACTATTGCACCCACTGTTGCGATGAACGTATTGGCCACCGTAATCACCTCACTACCCGGACGCACGCCGACGGCCTTGAGTGAGAGAATAAGTGCCCCGGTTCCGGTGTTGGTCCCAATAGCATGTTTAACGCCAATATAGGCGGCAAATTTCTTTTCGAAAGCTTCGACAAACGGTCCCAGAGTGAATTCACCAGTAGACACAAGTTTGCGCAGGTCCCGAAAATACACTTCGACATCCGCGAACTGTTGATCGAGATAGGAGTATTTAACTTGCATGTTTGTAACGCCCGATAATCAATTCTTTTGATAAAAAGAGGAAACAAGCTCGACAATGCGATCTTGTTGCGCGTGGGTAAGCGTTGGGTATAGCGGTAAACTCATGATCCGACCGACATGCCGCATGGTTTTGGGGAAATCAGATGCCGAATAACCCAAGTCTTTTGCCGCCGGTTGCAAATGAATCGGCGTGGCATAGTGAACTAGCGCTTCAACTCCATGTTCATTCAAATACCGCTTAAGCTCGTCACGCCTCTCGACCTTCACCACGTAGGTTTGGAAAACGCAACGCTCACCCGGCCCTTCATCCGGCACTTCCACGTAGGGGCGCAGTAAATCATTGTAACGGAGCGCCAAGTTGCGGCGGGTCTCGGTCCAGGTATCGAGATGCCGTAACTGCACACGCAGCATGGCCGCCTGTATCTCGTCCAGCCTGCAATTAAAGCTCCAGAAATCGCACTGCTCGCGGTTGACAAGTCCGTGATTGCGAGACTTTGCCAACCGGGCCAGAAGATCCGGATCCTGACTGGTGACCATGCCACCGTCGCCAAAGGCGTGCAGATTCTTGAGTGGATGCAGGCTGAAACAAGCCGCGTGCCCCCAACTTCCGACACGTTTTCCGTCCAGCGACGCGCCGACAGCCTGCGCCGCATCCTCCAGCACAAAAAGATCGTGACGCTGCGCGATTTCCAGAATGTCTTTCATCTTCGCGGGGCGGCCGGTCAAATGCACCGGAACGATGGCGCGTGTGCGGTCGGTGATTGCATCTTCCAGCCTTTGCGGATCCATATTCCCGTCGTCGCCGATATCCACAAAAACCGGCTTTGCCCCGGCCAGCGCGATGGACGAGGCCGACGCAATGAACGAATTCGGCGCAGTAATAACCTCATCACCCTCTTTGAGACCGATTCCACGGAGAACCAGATGCAGCGCACAAGTTCCATTCGCGACTCCGGCAGCGAACTTTGTCTGACAGTACTCGGCGAATTCACGCTCAAACGCCGCCACCTCCGGACCCAACACGTAGCGACCGCTGTCCAACACATTTTCAACCGCCTGCATGAGCTCCTTTTTAACCAGGGAGACCTCTGTTGCCAGAGCGGAGTAAGGCACAGTGTAGGGTTGCATAATTAAAATTATATTTTTTCCGTAGTTGCGCTTGCAGCCACGAGCGCGGCATCCCAAGCGTCAATGATAAAGTCCGGGATCGGATAACTCCCAGCCGCGGAGCGCTCGATAAAAGCCAATGCCTGCCCCTCATGACAGGCGATAGACTGGGTTCCGTCGTACCAACACCAGAATATAGTTAACCGATACATGGGCCAGCCTTCGACGGAATCGTCACGAGACATCAGAAGCCGTAAGTCTGGAGCATCGTATCCAGTTTCCTCGTATAACTCGCGGTGTGCACAGTCACTCATTGATTCACCCGGCTCTGCATGACCACCCGGTGGTCCCCACATATTGGCATGTCGTAAACCCGGTTTGTCGTCCCGGTGTTGCAACAGTGCCGCCCCGTCACGACGCAGCAGCAATACGGCGGCCACCCTATCAACCATAGGTCCGTCCCGATACCTGTCGCTCCGGATATCGGACGTCATCAATTTGCGTCATATACGGGAAAGCAGACTGAAGGGTGGCGATATTCAGATAACCACGTGAACCCGGGCGCGTTCCGCGTCGGGAAGTGAGCGCGGACAGGGAAAAATCAATCCGAACTGAGAAGACGAGATGACGGGACCGACAGGTATAAGCGCGAGAGCCGCCTCATGATTTCGTTTCCGCACTCAATGATAAGCCAAAATGGTTTCCGATGGAAATTTAAACAATGCCACATCATTTTCCGGCAAGGCATCGGGAATATGTCCGCAATCAAGCATCTTCGGAAACTCGCGCCTGATAACGTCATTGACCGAAAGACCGAAAAGCGTGAACCGCTCCTGCCAATAACTAGATTGTTCCAGTCGCGACTTCAGCCGTTCGACGATCACACTCTCGATCTCTCCAAGCACACGATGCTGAAGGTATGCGTAGAAATATAGAATGATTGCATTGTCAGGCGCTGTTTTGGTGGCTACGTATCTTAGCCATTTCAACTGCTGCTTCAATTTTATCGGGCGCGTTTCACGTAACAGCCGACTGAAATTGAGCCGAACGTTCATATAGAACCAGATGTTATCCAGCTCGTTTGCTTTGGGAACCCTATCAAGATCATAGAAGTTCAAGGCATCCAAGAGATTCGTGGTTTGACGGCCTATCTTCTCACCAAATTGTGATTGCTGGATTTTCCCCTGCTCTACTGCCCGTTGTCTAGAATAAGGACCCAATTGATAGGGAGAAACATCAGCCCCGTTCTCGCCTTTCAAGGATCCCTCCTGTTCCCCCAGCAATCCTTGTTCAACCATGGCGTCGTATATAGGTGTGTTTTTCCAAGGCTGAAGAATGGCTAAATTATGCCAATCCAAGTTCATCTCCTCGCACAACTTAATGGTATCGAAAATCATCCGTATGGTTTCATTGGGGAACCCAATAATCAGGAGCGCCCTGGTATTTATTTGAGGATATTTCCGAAGAACCTCGGCCGCTCTCAAAAAAATTCTCGGAGTTCCGGGTTTTTTTATGGAGCGAAGAATACTGGCATTACCGGACTCAACGCCTATGTTCAGGCCGATACAACCGCTTGCAGCAGCCGCGTCCACCACCTCGTCTCTTAAGGAGGCGGCGATAACCCCGTTAGTCGCATCCCAGGTCATATTGAGATTACGTTTTACCATTCCATTGAAAAGTTCAATCGCCCGTGACTCATTCATGAGCAGGTCGTCATCGAGCCATATTATGTGGCCAACCCCGAACTGCTGATTTAAACGGGTCAATTCGTCAAGAACGGATGCAACCGAGCGTTGACGCACACCTTTGCCATTGAATGACCGCACATTACAGAAAGTACAGGCAGCACGGCAGCCACGGTTAGACAGCACCGTAGCTATTCGCGTGTTCTCATATCGGAAACCGTACCATGATCCCAACGTTCCGACCTTGGAATGCGTTTCGATGTCCATGATCTCGTAAGGGGGAATCACATCCAGGTCCCCTCCCTCTGGAAGGAACTTCTCCCCAAATCGAACGCCGCTGTTGCCAGAGGGCAGTCGGACGATAACCTGGCCTATCTGATCTATCGGTATTTTTCCGTTTACGCAATCAATGAAACGAATAAAGGCCTTCTCTGCCTCGTTTAAAAAAGCAAAATCAGCCTGCAGGATATCACCCATTATATTCTGTACATCATGCGTTACGTGCACACCGCCAATGGCAATGGGTACTTTCCTTTGGTCTTCCAGCCAAGAAGGCGCTACCTCTTCGCACGCTCCGCATACATCTTTAAGTGAGGGTCCTGTGACAGAAAATATGCACGTGATCCCAATCAAATCTGGCTGATAATCTTTGATGGCATCGAACAACAATTCTTTCCAAGTGGCGGTGTAATCAAAGCCTGCCGCATTCTCGGACGCCGCCACTTTCTTCAGTAATTCGTGGTTGAGATTGCATATTTTGGCTTGATAGCCGCCATTAATCAGGTGCCTGGCAACGACTCCCAGGCCATAAGCGGGATAATTATTCGCTCTGCCCCGCTTCGCCGTATCGTAGTCAAAGAGGGCCTCATGCACATCCGGTGGGTTAACGAGAAGAACCTTCTGGACTGGTTTCCCGCCAAACAATCTGGCCAAATGGTCGGCCGGATTCCCAATGTCCGCGATATTATCGTCGGTGAAATCGATAATCGAGAATGCGCTTTGTTTCATTAGCCTCCAGCTCCGAAATTAAGCTTGCTGGGCGCTCTCAGGAGCCCGCGATCTTGTATTAGAGATATTGTATTGGGAGATCTTGTACTGACGGGGATCTTTACCAACAAAATTATCAAATACTTTACACAGGCTTCGAATCAGGAAACGGCCATGGGTCGTTACCTCGACAACGTCGTTCGCCACTTTCACCAATCCATCTTTGCTGTAATCGGTACTTAGGCATTCAAGCTCTCTACGAAAATATTCGGGGCCATTCACGCCGTGATTCTCGCCTACCTGAACGAAATCTACTTTTTGATCACAAAGAAGTCTGAAGATCACGTCTCGACGAATCACATCGTCATCGCTCATCTTGTAGCCCCGGAAAACCGGGAAACGCCCTGCGTCGATAGCTTTGTAGTATTCACCAAAGTCATACACATTCTGACTATAGTAACGGCCGAAAGCCCCCGTCGTTGTTGGCCCCAAGCCAACTATGTTATGCACCCGCCCTGGCGTAAAACCATTGAAGGTTCTCCAAACGGTCCCCTTCTCGGCAGCTTTCGCAAGATCATCGGTACCCTTGGCAAAGTGATCAAGACCGATCCATTTGTATCCATGATCAATAAGGGCCTGAACGATATCAACAAACATTACGGGCAATTCATCGGTTGGAGGAAGCTCAGCATCCTTGATGAGTTTCATGTGTTTGCGAAGATCCGGAACATGAGCATATTTGAGGAGCGTGATCCGGTCAGGATGAAATTTTTTCACCAACCTAATGGTGTTCTGGATGCTTTCATGTGTTTGTAGTGGAAGACCATATAACAAATCAAAGTTTACTCCTGAAAAGAGGGCGCGAATTTCAGGGGTAAGAAGAGCATCAATCATTTCTGGCGGCTGAATACGATTGATTGCCTTTTGAACCTCTGGGTCAAAGTCTTGAATTCCAAACGAGATGCGTGATACACCTTTAGACGCATAATGCCGTAAATTTTCTTGCGTTGTCGTACGCGGATCAATTTCCATCGTTACTTCATCAAGGGTCTTGAAATCGACCAATGTGTTTAAACGATCAACCAATTGCGTGAACTGGTCGTTATCAAGGTGGGAAGGGGTGCCGCCACCAAACTGAATTTCCTTGATATTTGGTTTCAGGCCGTTGCGCTCAAAGAAATCTCGCAACAGATCTATTTCACGAAGCATATAATCAAGAAAGAACTGAATTTTCTCTCTGTTATTCGTGATTACAATGTTGCAGATACAGTACCAACAAAGCTTCGCGCAGAAGGGAACGTGTAAATAAACATGTAGCGGGCTATCTTTCCCCTTGCCTGTGAGGAAATCTTTTAGAGCATCCTCATAGTCATTATGAATGAAATCTTTTGACCATTGTCCAAGAGATGGATGGCTCGTGTAATAATGGCCCGCTTCATTGATCCGGTTTAGAAGAACCGTCTGCTTGATGTCATCAACTCGCGACACCGGACGCGCAATTAGCATGCTCATTTGCCATCTCCACAATTAAGACACAGGGTCGAGTATACACTAGAGGGGTCGCTCGAATTGCTGGTCATGGCAAACCGCAGCCTGGCACCACGCAGAGCTCGGCTACCCGGAAAATCACGTGCCATCGCCCCGCCCCCGCACACAACGAATGTTCACATAAGGCCCTATAGATTGTAGGCTCTGCCTTCACCGGCATCGATCGGCACGAGGCATCCGCCCATCATGGATGCGCCCTCGGAACACAGAAGAAGCAGCATGGGGATTATCTCCTTGGCTTCGCCCATAATCTTGCGCGGTAACCGTTCCTCAATAAATCTTCCGTAGGCCTCCGGATTTGTCTTTTGTAATCTCGCCATCGCATTTTCTGGTGCGATAAATCCGCCGGGCAGAATCCCAGTTGCAATTACGTTGAAGCGGTTCAATTCTCTGCCCAAGCTACGAACATAGGCCGCGAGCGCCGCTTTTACTGTGTTGTAGCCAACGGATCCCACTCCCTCACTCGAGGCGATCGAGCCGACATGCACCAGATTTCCTGATCGCCTTTCCTTCATCTCTGGAACAACCAGGCGATTTATTTCTGCAACGGCTCCGAGATTCAACGCAAAGAGCTTCGAAAAATCCTTGTGCATCAGGAGGTCGTCCTTCAAACCAAGACCTCCGCCTGCCGCATGAAGAACCACGTCAATACCTCCGAGGAAATCTTTTGCTCGCAGGACAGCGGGTTGAATTTCTTTCATCCCCAGGAGGTCAACCGGGATGCTGAGATGCTTCTCGGGGCTCTTGCAAGACAGACGAACCGCCTCCAGTTTGTCCTGGGATCGGGCAATGAGGACGATACGCGCGCCGCGCTCCGCAAACGCTTTAGCGGCAACGGCGCCAAGGCCCTTGGAGGCGCCCGTGACGAGGACCCGCTTGTTGCGCATCTGGAACCTGTTCGTGTTTTTTGTCATGGACTCACCGTGCCCGGGGAAGTCGGGCTGATCGTTTGTGGGGAAACCGGACGATGGCGTTCGCGCTTACGCCGAAAGCGTCCTGTCGTGGGACCGGAAACGTTCGTGGATTGAAAATGGTGGACGGTAGCCGGAAACGATATCCAGCAGGAAATCCGAAATGCGGTCGCCATCCAACGGATACGCCTCCATCACCTTATTTAACTCGTAACCCTCGAACCGTCCCCGCCAGTACTCGGATTTTTCCAGATTACGGCGAGTACGTTCAAACTGGGCGTCGGCGCGTTCGCGATCGCCTTCGACCAAGTGGCCCAGACTGAGAAACAGACTCATCACCGGATGGTGCGGATAGGTGATCTGGAGGCCCGACAACCAGCGTATGAAGTGGTTTATGTCGCCCGTCGGGCGTAGGTTTTTGTTGCACAGATAGTTCACAATCAGGTTAAACCCGAACCACAGCTCCTGCTTGACCTCGCTGGCGTGCACCGCCTCTCCGGGGAGCTGGAAGATCTCCCTGGCGGTCAGGACCCTCGGCGAGGCGGCGCCAACGGTGGAGCTGCCCACTACTTTCTGCGTGGACGGGAGCCAGTCCTTATACTCCGCACGACGGGCGGCGGCATCGAACCTGGAAATTTCCTTGAGTTCCGTTTCCTTCATTTCCTGATACACACAGAAGTGCGACCAGGAAAGATCGAGCTCGATGGCGAACTCGAGGGTATCGAACATCTGTCGGTAGGTCTCGCCGTCGAACCCGAGCATGTACAATCCGGCCACGAAAAACTCAGGATGTTTGTGCAGCCGCTGCGATGCCTCGCGCAACTTCCTTTTGGTCGCCGGTTTCCTGATCTTTCGCAACATCTCCTCGTTGCCGGATTCGACCCCAATCCGGAACCCGATGCAACCCGACTTCGACATCAGCGCCAACAGGGGTTCGTCGAGATAGACGGCGATCAGGCCGATGTCGGCGGCCCAGGTTATCTTGAAGTCCGCGTCCGAAATCCGCTGCAGAACCTCCACAACCGCCTCGCGGTTTGCCAGCAGATCCTCGTCCAGCCACTCGAAATGCCGTATTCCCCGTTGCCTGACCAGATATTCGATCTCGTTGTACAAGACCTCCGTGGGATACTGGCAAACGGCATTGCTCCCGCGATACTGGGTCAGCCCGCAGAAGGTGCAGCGCATCCGGCATCCACGGATCAACTGGAGGCTGGCGTACGGCTTGTCCGTGCCGACCATGCGCGAGAACGGACTGAGACAACCCACGGTGTGGTACCGCTCCACCGGTAGCGTCCGATAGGTGTCAATCAGGCTTTCCCTGAAATCC
>Ga0209542_10006192_pt1 | contig 23385 bp, 21 predicted proteins | sample RifCSPhighO2_01_FD_184028 | JGI IMG/M metagenome (GOLD analysis project Ga0209542, IMG submission 184028) | Soil microbial communities from Rifle, Colorado - Rifle CSP2_plank highO2_0.1 (SPAdes) (version 2) | ecosystem: Environmental > Terrestrial > Deep subsurface > Rock core/Sediment ... | reverse complement strand
CCTATGAGTTGGAATGACCACCACATCTAATTTATACACCTTATCAAATTCTTCAGCCGAAGTAAGCGCCGTTCCGGTCATCCCTGAAATTTTCTTATATAACCTGAAGTAATTCTGGAATGTAATAGTTGCCAAGGTTAAAGATTCCGGCTGTATGGCAACTCCCTCTTTTGCTTCAACTGCTTGATGCAGGCCTTGAGACCAACGGCGCCCCGGCAACATTCTGCCGGTAAACTCATCAATGATGACAATCTCGTTGTTTTTCACCACGTAATCGCGGTCTTTTAGAAAAAGTACTCGGGCCTTTAATGCCGATTCTAATTGATGAGTAGTAGAAATATCATTTTCCCCCCACGGATCAGCGCCTAAATTTTTTACCACCTTGTCCTGGCCTTGTTCGGTAAAGTTTACTGATTTTAGTTTTTCATCAAGAGTGTAATCTTCCTCTTTTTGCAAAGGGCTTACTACTTTTACAAACTTATAGTACTTATCCGTTGCATCTTCGGCCCGGCCAGAAATAATTAATGGTACGCGCGCTTCGTCAATTAAAATAGAATCCACCTCGTCAACAATAACAAAATGGTGCCCGCGTTGGGCCTGTTGGTTTATGTCGTACACCATATTATCCCTTAAGTAATCAAAGCCAAATTCATTATTGGTACCATAGGTGATATCGGCTGCGTAGGCTTCTTTTTTGGACGCAGGCTTCAAATAATCCTGGACAACTTTAAACGAACCCACTGCGTCTCTTTCTTGATCTGTCTGGGTATTTTTGTAAGAAGCATCATACACATACCCTGATTCACTGGTAATGCAACCCGTTGTTAACCCCAAAGCCCCGTAAATTTGCCCCATCCAAATCATATCTCTTTTGGCTAGATATTCGTTTACGGTTACCACGTGCACCCCGCGGCCTTCCAGTGCGTTAAGGTAGGCAGGAAGCGTTGCCGACAAGGTTTTACCTTCTCCTGTGCGCATTTCAGCAATTTTACCTTGGTGCAATACGGCTCCACCAATTAACTGAACGTCAAAATGGCGCTGATTGAGCGTTCTTTTGGCTGCTTCCCTTACCGTTGCAAAAACTTCGGGCAAAATATCATCAAGAGTTTCCTGCCTGCCGACAGGCAGGGACCCTGCCAGCCTGTCTTTAAACTCTTTCGTTTTTTCCATTAATTGGCTATCTGAAAGCTTTTGAACTTCCGGTTCAAAAGAATTTATTTGTTCCACAATCGGTAGAAGGCTTTTTACCTGTTTTTGGTGGGAATCTCCAAAAATTTTTGAAAATATCGACATATAAGTAGCCTTATTCTACATAAAAATTACCGTTTAAGCAATAAAAAACCGGCTCTAGAGCCAGTTCTTATGTAATTTTCAGAAAATCTCGTTTTCGTTCGCTTTTCTTATTTTACGCCGGGGCAATTCAACGGTTTTTAGCTTATGCTTTTTGATTTCAATTTCCAGTTCGTCTTTGGCGTCTATCACTGCCCTCATCAAATCTTCGCCATGGGATCTAGCCATCAACATTTTGCCCGGTAATCGTATTTGCACATTGGCGATAAACAAATCCCCTTTCCTATGATGATTAGTTTCTTTCTCAATTTCCACAAACATTTCCATTGAATCTTTGCCAAGAGTTTTTGCGAATTTCTCCAGTTTGCCAATTTTACCATTAATGAATCTTTCCAATGAATCGGTAAGTTCGAAATTCTTTGTTTTTATAATAATTTGCATATTCTTTTTTTAATTTTACCTTATTTGCCCACAAATTGCACTTCGGGTTCCAGCGGTATGCTGTATTTTTCTTTTACGTTTTTTTTAACAAATTCGATCAACATCAAGATATCTTTCGTTTTGGCTCCGCCCAAGTTAATAATGTAATTTGAATGCTTTTTAGAAATTTGAGCCCGACCAATTGTTTTACCCGTTAAACCGGCTCCAATGATAAACCACGCAGCCGGCACAATCGGAAAAGGGTCTTGTTTTATTTTATCTTTAAAAAGCGGTAAAAATTCCACGGGAATATCTTTAACATTGATATTTTTGAAAATGCTGCCGGCACTGGGATATTCCAGGGGGTGTTTTTCATTACGGTAAGCGATGCGTGAATCGGCGATGGCCCGTAATTCTTTCTTACTTCCCTTTTTCAATGCTACCGTAGCTGACACGATTGTCCATCCTTTTTCTTTAAAAATTGAATTGCGATAGGAGAATTTACACTGAGCATTAGTAAAATTTCTTAATGTAAAACGGCTGTCAAAAGCTTGAACCATGGAAACAGAATCTTTCATCTCCCCGCCGAAAGCTCCGGCATTTCCCCGAATGGCTCCTCCGAAAGTTCCCGGTAAGCCCCCAGCCCATTCCAATCCTCCCAGTGATGCTTTTATAGAAGAATCAACCATACCTTTCATATCAACCCCAGCATCAGCTACAATGGTATCTTTTTTAACCGCTATGGTTTTATTTTGGATTTTTACAACTAACCCCTTAATGCCTTTGTCAGATACCAACAAATTACTGCCTCCTCCAAACATAAATAATGGAAGTTTCATTTTTTTAGCAACGTTTACGGCCTTAACAATATCTTGTTCATTTCGGGCAATATAAAAATACTCTGCCGGGCCTCCGACCTTAAACGTGGTATGGTTTTTTAGCAAAACGCCCGCTTTCACACGGGGTAATGCTTTTTTTATGACCTCTTTGATGATGTCCATACTAATTGATCTTTGGTAACGCGTTTATTTTAGCCCTTGTCATGGCGCCAACAAAACCTGTTCCCTGCGTCAACCCCACGGGACCTAAAATATCATTTTTATACTTTTCCTGGAAACGTATGACGGCATTCTTGGTTAAATTGCCAAAGTTTCCCGTAATAAGTCCCTCTGGATAGATACCAAATCCTTGGGATTTTAAAAATTGCTGCAGACAACTTACCTGCGCATTATTTGAAAGGCCAAAATAAAGATTGCTATTTAATGCCGGGCAAACAGCGCTACCCGATACTACGGGTGGAGTTTGTGGCAAAGGTAAACCCGCTTTAATAGCAGCAATTTTTTGTTTTAAGTCTTCAATAATCGCTTGTAATCTTTGGATTTCAGTTGCGCCTTCCTGCTCCCTGGTAATGGAAACCGACCAAAAAAATGAGCGCGAATTAGTGTCTGCTGTTATGGTGTTTTGTAGCAATGGCAAAACGAATAAAGACGCTACGTCTTTACCAAAGTTTTTAATAACCACTTCTCCTCTTTGGAGCTTATCTAAAGAGAGAATATTAACCGCATAAGCACCCGATTGGCTTCGGGTAATATACGGAACCTTAAAAGAAGCTTTCGCATCCCCCTCAAAGTAGAACTTCAACGTACCCCCGCCACCACCAATAATTTTATACCAATTCCCCGACCACAATTTCGTATTATCGGCAAACGTTAAGGTGGTGGTACCGGTAAGCGGCAAAAAGTTTATTGATGCAGACAAATAAAAATCTTTAAGATTCTTATCCAGATAACAATATCTCTTCCCGTAATCACAATCGTTGAGCAATACCGCTGCCACCCAATCTGAAAACACCTGATAAAAACCTTCTTGGTTATTATTTTTTTGCAGAGCATAGTTTATACTTTCAACACCTGTCTTGGGGGAGTGCAAAGAATCAACCAAGATATTGATACCGTAATGATCCACCAGGTAGTGCACAAGAAGACTCGCTCTCCCATAATCGTGTTTTGTATTTTGCCAATCAACGATTGAACCGGTTGGTTTCTCTGAAAAATACTGAACTCTTTTTTCGAGGTAACTGCCATTATAAACGTCGTTGTATCCCAGTAGCGTGGGGGCATATTCGGCTCTGGCCTCATTAAGCCAATCCTCTTCTTGCACACCATAAATGTTGTTTTTTTGATTAAACGTTATTAAATGGGTGAACTCATGGGCAACCAAACTTTTTGCAATAGAACTTTTAATACTATTGGCATTAATGTATATCATCTCCCGTTCATTTGAGTCAGTTACCTGTAATTTTGAATATTCGTCATTCGATCTGAAATAGCCACCGGAATCTTCTTTCATTTGATGTATTAAGATCGTGATGTTTCTATCGCCATCTATACCAGGACTGGCTTCTTGGCCAAACTTAGAAGTTAATACAGGATATATCGTACTATCAAACTCCGCACCCAAAGCATTTATGGCAGTATGCGCCTCGCTTTGCGATGTAAAATTCCACCATGATTCATCGGCATAAAAATATACTTTTGAAGTAACCTTTACCAACACGGCGGTAACTTTTTCCCTGGCAGTTGCATCATGATTTTGGTCAACAAAAAAAACGCGTTTTTCTCCAACGGTTTCTGCCTGCGCCAGGCTTGACGCCCCAAGGCAAAGGGAAATAACAATAATCAAAATATATTTTTTCATCCCGCTTAAACAACCAGTTATATAGAAGACGCGCGAAAGCCGTTTTTCTTTCACGTGGACCTTTATAACCGAACACGGTTACCGGCATTGCACACCTTTTACGATTTTCATATTAACATACAAACCGTAAAAGGGAAATTTCGGGCATCTTAGAAGCCTATTTGTAATATGGAACTATTCTTTTCAGCTCCAAAGTAATTTCCCCGGCGTCTTTTGCATAAAGTAAGTTTTCCAACACATCCAGTTTTTTCTCTATATCAGCAATATCCACCTTTGAAAGTTTTGCCATAAAAATTTTCTGGTTTTGGGTGGCAACAGTCCCCTCTTCCGCTGTCAGTATTTCTTCAAATAACTTTTCCCCGGGACGAAGACCTATAAAAATAATCGGGACATCTTTATCCGGTTCAAAACCCGATAATTTTATCATTTCTTTTGCTAAATCTAAAATTTTTACGGGTTTGCCCATGTCTAATACAAAAACTTCCCCGCCCTGGCCCATAGCGCCGGCCTGCATCACCAAAAGACACGCCTCGGATGTCAGCATAAAATACCGCTGCATACGGGAATCGGTAACCTCAACCGGACCCCTTCTTTTTATTTGTTCTCTAAAAATAGGAATAACGCTTCCCCTGCTGTCCAGCACATTACCAAATCTTACAGAAATAAATTTTGTAATACTTTTTTGGTTATATGCCTGGCAAATCATTTCTCCAACCCTTTTGGTAGCTCCCATCACTGAAGTTGGATTTACTGCTTTATCGGTAGAAATAAAAATGAATTTTTTGACCCGGTTATTAATGCTCGCCCGGACCAATACTTTTGTACCAACGACATTATTTTTTACCGCCTCATCCGGCTGGCTTTCCATTAAAGGAACATGTTTATAGGCCGCCGCATGAAAAATTATGTGGGGCTTGGCAGTTAAAAATATATCATCTATTTTTTCTTTATCTGTGATATCCACTACCAATGACCGGATTTTTGTATCAGGAAAAATACGTTCCAGTTCTTTTGAAATGGTAAAAATCCCGGTCTCATCCTGATCCAACAACAAAAGTAGCGACGGCTTAATCCTTGCCACCTGCCTTGAAAGTTCCGACCCAATTGAACCTGCCGCGCCGGTAATCAATACAACGGCGTCTTTTATAAACTCTTCTATCTGCTTTGTGTCTAATTTCAACGAATCTCTACCCAGTAAATCCTCAACATCAACATCTTTTAAGTTTTTAAGTGAACCTTCTCCCCGTATGATTTCACCCAGCGAAGGGGTAATCTTGATTTTTCTTAAACCTGCAACTCGTCCCAAATCAACCGCATTTTTTATCGTCTTGTTGTTTGCTGAAGGAAGAGCAATAATCAACTGCTTAATCTGATACTTTTTAACAACAGCGGGAATATCCGAAATTTTTCCCAATACTCTCAACCCATGTATTTTCACACCCTGCTTGAATTGATTGTCGTCAACAAAGCCAACGGGAGAATACGAACCTGTTTTTGATGATAAAATATTCCTTAAGATTTGTTCGCCCGTATCGCCGGCTCCCACAATTAATGTTGCCTCCCTGCCGGTGATTTTTTTAGACCTCAACGCATCCATGTAAATTCTTTTAGAGAATCTCAGCCCCGCGCAAAAGATAATACACAATAAGTAGCTGATGAAAATGGTTGACCTGGGGAAATTAATAAAGTACGGAGAATATTTTGATACAAAAATAGCAATACTTAAAAACACGAAGGAAATGGTAATCCCCCCAAAGATGGATACCAATTCATTGGTACTGACATATGACCAGGAAAAAGAGTAAAGCCGTTGGAAGTAAAAAATCGGTATGATGAAAATAATGGCCAACAGAATCATCCTTAAGATGAAAGGGTCGTATTGCGATGGTATTTTTCCGTCAAACCTCAATAAAAAAGCCAGCCACACTGATATGGCGATAAAAAAGATATCGCAGAGAATAAAAAAAAGGGTTCTAGTGGCGGCTGTTCTTTTAAATGGATTAGACATTTGATAATACCTCTTTTACGTTTTCGACAACAAAATCAATATCTTTTTCTGTTAAATTATTGAAAAATGGCAATGCCAACGTCCTTTGCCCAATATTTTCCGTAACCGGAAAATCCCCTTCCTTATACCCGAATTCTTCTTTATAAAATGGCTGTAAGTGGATAGGTGCAAAATAATTACTGCACTGGACTCCTCGCTTCCCCAATTCTTTTATTATTTCATTTCTTTTATCACCGGCAAATTTTTCCGCTAATTTCACGACATATACAAACCAGCTTAACGTGCTATCTTTGTCTGCGTAGGGAATTTCCAACCCCTCCACGGATTTTAATTTTGCATTATAGTATTCCGCCACCTTTTTACGCTTAGCCAATATTTCTGAAATTCTTGATAGTTGAACAACGCCCAGCGCACAACTCATTTCGTCCAACCTGTAATTGTACCCAAGCATTACATGCTCAAGCCACTTGCCATCTTCCACTTTTCTGCCCTGGTTTGAGGCACTTTTACAAAAATCGGCTATTTCTTTATTGTTGGTCAAAATCACTCCACCCTCTCCCGTGGTTATTTGTTTATTAGGATAAAAAGCAAAAATGGCAGCATCGCCAAAACTACCGCACTTTTTGCCTTTGTATTCTGACCCAAAGGCTTCAGCCGAATCTTCAATTAAAAAAAGATTGTGTTTTTTAGCAAGTGCCTGCAATGTACCCCAATCAGCCGGATGACTAAATACATCAACCGCTAAAATAGCTTTTGTTTTTGAGGTGATTTTTGCCTCAATTTTTGAAACATCAATATTAAAAGTATCTTTATCAATATCAACGAAGACAGGAGTTGCTCCTTCATAGAGTATACAATTTGCGGAGGCAATAAAGGAAAACGGCGTGGTAATGACTTCATCCCCGGCTTTAATTCCCAAAGCCCTAATAATTAGGTGTAAGCCACTAGTACCGCTATTTACCGCCACAGCATACTTAACCGAAGCAAAATCAGCGAATTTTTTCTCAAATTCTTCTAATCTCGGACCCAACGCCAATTTGGAACTGTTCAAAACCTCCAAAACAGCATTTTTTTCTTTGTCGGTGATATCTTGGCTTGAAAGTGGAATATTCATTACCTAAATACTATCAGATTTACAGCTTAAATCAATAAAAAAACCACATTCTGACAGACTGTTATTTTGACAGAACGAGAGCTATATCTTCTTAATCACTTTTGCTGGAATTCCAAAAGCTACAACATTATCTGGAATATCTTTTGTAACAAAACTAAAAGCACCGATGACTGCATTTTCGCCAACCGTTACACCGGGCATTACTATTGAGTGGCTCCCTATTCTGCAGTTTTTTTTCAAAATTACCTTTCCTTCTTTGCCGTCTATTGTAGAAATTGAATAAATAGAAGATTGGGAACCTATCTGCACCCCGTCTTCAATAACCACTCCGTTTTTCGCGTTAATATAGGTGAAAGCACCAATGTCTGTTTTATCACCTAATACCAAATTTTTCACATTTTGCACCACCCAATTATATTTAGTTGGTTTGCCCTCTTTTATAGTTGGCTTTTTCCAATTTTTAAATCTATTTTCCATGGTTTTATGCAAAAGAATCGTTTACACCATTTTTACCGTAAACACCTTCTTGTTTAAAGAATATTAAATAAAAAGTTTTAAAAATAATTTTTATATCCAACCACAACGACCAATGCTCAACATACCAAACATCATACCGTATTCTTTCCTCCCATGAAAGTGAGTTCCTGCCATGAACCAACGCCCAGCCCGCTAAACCCGGCTTTGCCAATAATCTCTTCTTCTGAAAATCATTGTATTTTTCAACTTGGTATCTTAAAGTCGGCCTCGGTCCAACTAAGCTCATCTCTCCATTTAACACATTCATCAATTGTGGGAGTTCATCAATACCCCATTTTCTTAAAAACTTCCCCATTCCAGTGATTCTTTCATCATCCTTAGAAACGGTCACACCCAGACCTTTATTCACCGCGTCCTCAACCATCGTTCTAAACTTAAAGGGATAAAAAGGTTTACCATTTTTACCAATTCTTTCCTGCATAAAAAAGATTTTCCCAGGTGAATCTATTTTAACCAAGATAGCAACAACTAAAAACAATGGTAAAAGAATGATTAATCCGACCAGCGCAGCTAAAATATCGAAGGCCCTCTTTACAATTAATCCGTAATTCATTATATTATTTTTTCTCTTATTAATCTTGAATACGCCTGCGCTATCCTATTAAAAACCAGACTTTCATCAAATTCTTTCACTGCCTTTATTTTAGCATTTTTTGCCATTTCTTTGGCTTCATCCGGATGTTCCAATAGAAAGATAATTGCCTTGGCCAATTCTTCCGGGTTTTTCATCGGCACCATCAGGCCGTTTTTATTGTTTTCTATTTCTTCACGACAACCCCGTATATCGGTAACTACGATTGGTTTTTGCATCGCCATTGCTTCTATAACTGATCTTGGGAAACCCTCTCGGTGCGAAGCCAGCACAAATACATCCATGATTGGATATAACTGCTCAACATCTTTTCTTTCCCCCAAAAATATGACATTATTTTGTAGGCCATATTCTTTAGTAATCTCGGGATTAAGCGCATCTTTTTTTTCCGGCTCTTTTGGGCCTACCGCCAAAAGTATTGCATCGGGATATTTTTTCACAACCGTTTTCATAGCTTCAAATAAGTCCAAGTAACCTTTTTCTTCTACTAATCTACCCACCGTGCCGATAACTTTTACGGCGGAGGCTAAGGCCAACTCCTGTTTTTTTTGGGCAACAAAACTAGCGCCATATTTTTCCAAAACAAAGCGTGTCATATCAATGCCATTGCCTAAGTACTGGATTTTTTTTGCAGGAGCGATTTTTTCCTTAATCATCGTGGTAATATCTTCGCTATTTTGGGAAAAAATCAGGGTGGAGCAGTGCGCGGCAAGGCGATCCATCACAATAAAAAATGTACGCTTAAGAAACGGGGAACTTTCAGTAAAGTAAAGCCCGTGAACCGTATTGATAATAATAGGAACTCCTGCCAGTTTTGCCGCCAGTTGCCCTAATAACCCCGGCTTAGGCGCATGAGCATGTATAATATCAAATTTTTCTTTTCTAAAATAAAAAAACAACCGGCAAAGAGAAACAATGTCGGCAAAAGGGCTTATTTTTCTTTTTATTTCTATCGTGTGTATTTTAATGCCCTCTTTCTCAATTTCTCCTACCAATGCGCCTGGCGAACAAATAGCATACGCATCATAACCCAACCCCATTAAAAACTTTAATTGGGGCATCAATAACAGTTTTACCGTCATATCAGCGCTAGCAATATGGCAGATTTTCAATTTATGGTTAAGCATTATTTTTTAGATATTCAACAGTTTTTTCCAATCCTTCTTTTATTCCAACTTTTGGAGTATAGCCCAGTACTTCTTGGGCCTTAGAAATATCGGCTCGCGAATGAGGCACATCTCCCTGCCTGGCTTCCTTATATTCCGCGCCAACCTTGTTTCCTATGATTTCTTCCAATAAGGCAACCAATTGGTTAAGACTTGTCTCTTGGTTGCAGGCGACGTTAAAAACCTCCCCGTTACCCCTATCAGATTCTGCCGCCAGTATATTGGCCTGCACTACATTTTCAACGAAGGTGAAATCCCGGCTCTGTTGGCCGTTACCATAAATAACCGGCCTTTGCTTTCCTAAAATATCAATGATAAATTTAGGAATAACCGCCGCGTACTGGGAATTCGGGTTTTGTTTGGGACCGAATACATTAAAATAACGCAAGCAAATGGTATTAAGCCCGTATATTTTGTAAAAAATCTGCGCGTACCTTTCACCCGCATATTTTGTCAGGGCATAGGGAGAAATAGGCATCACGGGGAAATCCTCTTTTTTAGGCAACTGGGGATTGTCTCCATAAATAGACGACGATGAGGCGTACACGAACTTTTTTATTTTTTCATTTCTGGAAGCGATCAGCATATTTAAGGTTGCCGTACTATTTGAGTTGTGAGACCTCAAAGGGTCTTCAATTGAACGCGGCACCGAGGGAACCGCGGCTTGATGCAACACAAAATCAACTCCCTTTACGACATTTTGGGCAACCTCTAAATTTGTCAAATCCCCCTCAATAAATTCAAAATCAGGGTTAGCTAAAAACTCTTCAATATTTTCTTTTCTGCCCGTTGATAAGTTATCAACCACGCGGACAAAGTTCCCTTTCGCCAAAAGTTCTTTTGTAATGTTAGAGCCGATGAATCCGGCTCCACCGGTAACTAGATATTTTTTAGCCATGGTAATTTTTCTAAATAATTATTAAAGACAACGCATCCCGCAATAAGAAGTGAAATAACAATGGGGATTCGTATTCTCACTATTATGCCGTAATTGTTTATAAAAAGAGACAGCCCTCCCATCGCTAAAACTGCAAATATAATTAATAAGATTGAAAACTTTTTCTCATTTGCGAGGCGTATTATATTCCTTTCTTTTACACACGTTAAAAAACTATACAAAAAGAATGCCCAAATGAGGTACCAGGGAATCGTTTCAAAAAGGGCAACATATTGGCGTTTATATCTAAGCTGCCAAGGGAAGGGTCCTAATAGCCCATAACCAAATGATGCAATAGAGTTTTTAACAAAAGCCCCGGCGCCATTTTTAAGACCCGTTTCCACAACAAAACTGGAACCAAAGCCCGAAGGCACGGATTCAATAGGGGGACTGGCGGCCGGTAAATTGGTATTTTGATTTTCAGCAACAATCGGCGCCGACTGGGGTGGTAGGTTCTGGCTTAACGGAATATCATTTTGATTTTTTTTGACAGGAATCGGCTGGCCGGGCAAAATAGGGTCAACATTCTCATTGTTGGGCGAACCGGGATTATAGGCTATTTCCCGATAAATGGTAATCCGATCGGGGTTGATAAACTCTCTTAATACGTCTACACCATAATAACCGCTACCCAAAACATATGGCGCAAAACCCAGTAAAAAGAAAATATAGAGTCCATACAACATCTTCCTTTTAAAATTTGCCACCAGAAACCAGCTGACCAAAAAACTAAACATCAGGGAGTACCCGATATAAAACCGCAAATGAATGATGCCGACTAAAATAATAAAAAATAATAAAAACTTTACCCATGAAAATTCCCTGAGCATTTTAAGGCAAACCAGTAAAGCCAAAAGCACCAAGGGGGTAACTATGGTGTCCTTTAAAAGCAGGTTACCAAAAAATAAATAGCTTGGATACAAGGATATTAGAATACCCGTCCAAAAGGCAATCTTTGCGCTTCCCCCCATTTCAACAATAATAAGATAAGAAAAAATTAACGACAGACAAAAAAACCAAAGAATGAGCACCTTACCAATCAGTATGTCCGGGTAAAATAAAGAATAGGCGGCGCCCACCAGTAATGTGAAGTCGTGGCCACCCCTGACTCCATGTAAAGAAAAACTGCCAACTGATGCCCTTTGGGCAATTTCTCTTGCCATCATGTGATAACTTTCATAATCGGCTCCACCGCCTACCAAGTTAACCCCGGGAATAGAAATTAAAAAAGCTATGCCCATATGAACTAAAAGACCGATTACAAGCAGGGCTAATAATTCTTTTTTGGCTACCTTCAATTTTAAAAGCGCCGCTAACGTCAGACAAAAAAGGAAAATAAAGAATAACATCGCAACAGATAGCGCCACACTAAAAAAAAATGTAACGGCAGCAACAAAAAAAACGCATACTATGGGCTTAGCCATCGGTAAAGAAAACATACTGTCAGTAAAGTAATCGGTCAAAAAGTTTTTCATAATTCTTAACACTTGTTTGGACTAAAAAATCACTTGCCCTATACAAACCCTTTTTTGCCATAACCTTTCTGAAACTTTCATCATCTAACACTTTTGTAATTGCATCCGCCAAGGCTCCAGCATCTGCCGATGGCACCAAAATTCCAACATCTTTGATAATCTCTGCCGGACCGGAACAATCGGTTGAAATGACGGGTAAACCCAACGCCATTGCCTCAACAATAGAGTTGCCAAAACCCTCTCTCATAGAGGAATTTACAAACACATCTGCGTGAGCCATATACTTAAAGGGGTTATCTTCAAACCCGACAAAATCCACGTTATCTTGTATGCCCAGTTTCAAAGCTAACTGTTTCAAGTCTTCTTGTTCTTGACCTTGGCCCAATACCACCAAGTTAACCTTATTTCTTTTCAAAACTAATGCAATGGCTTCTAAAAGTAATGCGTGGTTTTTTGCCTTTACGAGCCTACCCACTGACAACACTACGGGAATCTTCTTTTTATCAAACCAAATATGGGTCACATGTTCTTTTGCTGCCTCTAATATGTTTTCACTGACAACGGGGTTATATACTACCTGCACTTTAATATCACTACCTAACATCATTTCAAGATCCTGAGCCACTCCACCTGATACGGCTATAACACAACCGGCAGTCTTATACAAGAATCTGGCCAGTCCCGGAAAAATAAAGTAAGCGGCTATGCGATGAAAAAAAGATTTGGCGGTAACGGGAAGAAGTGAAACTTGAGTATGCTCCACCACGATAATTCTTGATGCACTGCCGGAAACAAGTACAGCCAAAAGATTAATAGCATTAAAGCGGGAAAGATTTGAAATAAACAAATCCGGTTTTTGCCGCCTAAAGAATGCTATAACTTTGAAGAAAACCACCACAGAGTTCAAGCTCCCCAACTCAAAAATTGGGACAGATTGGGGTATATCCTTTAAAAACTGTCCTCTTCTTTTGCACACAAGAAGCGCCACTTCATATTTGGCCCTATTAATCCCGGAAAGAAGATTAACCACGTTCTTTTCCGCCCCACCAGCCTCCAATGTCGGAATAAAAAAAATTACCTTCTTTTTCATGTGAATGTTATGAAATGTTAGCATATAACCAAGCGGATTTAAAGGGCAGAATATGGTAGTTTTAAAGACAAATACTGTGCTTTGTAGTAGAATGAACAGTATGAAAAATGTATTTTTAATTTGCTCCAACAAGGTTTTCTACCAAAATAACATATTTAAGCTCGATAATCCCGATAATAGGGACAACTGCCTTTACCCCTACTATCTTCTGCAAAAGGAACTCGCAAAAAAAGGCATTAGCTTAAATACCTATGACTATCTGAAAGAAGGCATGGACGACTACGGTCTGCTATTTTTTGATTTCCCTAAAAATATGGATTATTACCTCCAAAAACATAAAAACATCGATAAATTTTTGCTCGTATACGAGTCACCCATTAAAAACCCTGCCAATCAAAAAACTGAAAATCATGCTTTTTTTAAAAAAATTTTCACCTGGAATGAGGCATTAGTGGATAATAAAAAGTATTTTAAGGTAAACTACGCGCAACTCGTACCAAAAGAACCGGATTATAATATGCGCGAGAAAAATAAGCTTTGTGCAGCGATATTCAGCCATAAGATGCAAAGCCATCCCAACGAACTCTATTCAGAAAGGATGAAAGCCATACGCTGGTTTGAGGCGTTGCACCCCCAAGATTTTGATTTATACGGAGAGGGATGGGACAGGTATTACTTTAAAAACAGGCTCTTCCACCTAAATAGGTTAAAGTTTATCACCAAACTGCTAAAACCTGACTTTCCGTCTTACAAGGGTCCGGCGCAAGAAAAAAAACAAACCTATGAAAAATACCGGTTTGCTATTTGCTATGAGAATTCATCCTTTCCCAACTATATTACCGAAAAAATATTTGATTGTTTTTTTGGGTTTTGCGTACCGATTTATCTGGGAGCCAGCAACATAAACGACCATATTCCGCAAAATACTTTTATAGATAAAAGAAATTTTGAAAGCTACGAAGCGCTATATGCATTCATTAAGAATATGCCTGACAGTGAATACGAAAAATACCTGCAGGAAATTAAAAAGTTTCTAGAAAGCGAAAAAATGTATCCCTTTACTGCCGAATACTTCGCCAAAACAATATCAGAAGAATTGGCCAAGAGTTCCTAACCTCTTACTTTTAGATTCTATGAGACGGTTTTCCAAAAATTGTCTTTTTGATTATCGAAAAAATGGGCAATAACTTTTCTTTAAAAGGCAAAAAGGAATATAGATAATAGCAAAAATGTATTATATATGCTTTCTTAAAATGAGGGTAAGTATGTTTGTACTTTTTAATTAAACTTAGATTGTATCTTAAATTATCCCTGCGATTGAAATTAGACCTATTTTGGGCGCCCTGCAAGTAAGCCACAAAGTAATCTTGGAAATTATAGAATTTTCCGAAGCGGCCCACTTCCAAAAAGAACTCCCAGTCTTCGGATACATCGGATGATGCATTAAATCCGCCAACTTTTTCAAAAATACTCTTTCTAAACATTGCGCCCGATGGCGCGAATAAACAAGAAAAAAGCATCCCATCCCTAATTGCCTTATCAAATTCGGGGTTTAAAACCCTGGAAATTTCTTTACTGGATTCTGTAATTCGCACAATCCCCCCACTGGTTAAAAGATAATCGGGATTTTTCTCAAAGAAATTAATCTGCTTTTCTAACTTTTTATTATCCAGCCAATAATCATCTGAATCTAAGAGCGCAACATATCCCCCCTTGGACTGGGCAATCCCATTATTCCGCGCCTTGCTTACTTTTTGATTTTGCTGATATATATAAAAAATTCTCGGGTCTTTTATATAGGGCTCTAAAACGCTTTTCGTATTGTCGGTTGAACCGTCATCCACAATTATTATTTCAAAATTCTGGTATGACTGAAAAAGGACGCTATCAAGAGCCCTTTGTATGTATTTTGCCCTATTATATGTTGGGATAATGACTGAAACTAACATAATATTAGTTTTTTATTGCTTCTGCAAGAAAGTTTGCTGTCATGAAAATTTCTTGGGTTTCTTGGTAGTCGTTAATACGGTAAAGGCCATCTTGAACAATTCTGTAAATACGGTAATGGGGGCTTAATAAATAATAAAAGTCTTGGAAAAACGTCCTGGAATCAATATTGCACCCGCCAAATTCAAATTGGATAAAATCTATTAATTTACTTTCTATCATACCTGAAGCTCCCCGCAACACATTCAATTCGTATCCTTCCACATCCATTTTTAAAAAGTGTATTCTTTTTATGTCTTGTTGGCGGCAAAAGACATCAATGGTCGTAATGCTTACCGTCTCGCTAAAATCCATATGGATATTAAAGTGATCAAGCCGTCTTTTATAAAGGCTGGCAAACCCTGATGCTTGGGCATCATAAAACAAGGTTGCATTTTTACCTTCTTGCCCCAGCCCAAGATTGTGTAAAAAAACATTTTTTGCGCCGTTTGTATTTTCTTGGAGTTTTGCAAACGCGGACTTCGATGGTTCAAAAGAATGCACAGATGCCGGTGTTTTTCCTAATAATTTCAAAACAGCCAACGTATAGTTCCCCACGTTAGCCCCCACATCAAAAATTACCAAATCCGATGCATTGGACAACTTTTTTAGAACATATCCAATGGTCTTTATCTCGCCACTTTTTTGGGGGTTTCCGCTTTTGATAAAACCCATTCCAAAGAGAGAAAATAGGTGCAGGTTGCTTAGTATACTCTGCAAGTAAACCCTGCAGACAACGTAGTATACAATATTAAAAAAAAGCTTCCTGGCTGAGTGAAAAGTGTTAGCCATATATTTTACGTATCAAGCCCCAGGGTTTTAAATATCTCGTTGAACTTTTTTTCGTAGGTGTAATTCTGCATAGTTTTTTTGTAGGCTGCATCGGCAATGGCTTCCCGTTCTTGTTCGTGTTGTAAGTAGTACTTTATTTTTTCAACTAAATCTTTGGCATTGGAAAAACATACAAGTTCTTTGCCCATGCTATAGTAATTCTCCAGCCCCTTGGCGTATCCCGATAACATAAATGACTTACATCCAGGAATCTCAAAATTCCTACCCTTAATTTCGTTCTGGCCTCTTGCCAAAAAGGATTTAAAATTAGGAATCCACATAGAGGGCTTGTAAAACTTCATAGAGCCGTTTTCTCCCTTGCCTATAAATATCTTGGCTATATACTTGGGGCCGAAAGAACCTGAGCATTTTGTAAAGTTAAGGTTTATTTTGCTTTGATTGAATATTTTTATCATGTCTTCCTGAGAAACTTTACCATGGGGCCATCCCCTGCCAAAACATTCAACTTGTATACCGGCTTTTTGTAGTTTTTCCACTATCTTTTTACGATCCCCGTGGGGCTGACCCACAAACGACACATCATATATCTTGGGCAAACCCAAGGGTTTATACAAAGAATCATTACATGCCCAACCACCAACAATCACATTCTGATACCCAATTTTTTTGTAATCTTGCAACGAAGATTCCTGGTCAGTAGAAACCCAATTAAAGAGTGGCGCCCAATGTTTGCTGAAATTTTCAAAACGCCATTTATCATCGGCAAACCAGTTGAAAGTGACTGTTTTGCCCGAATCAGTTATTTTTTTTATGGTTTCTTTTTTTATCTGTTCTCCAAAAAGAAAGAAAAAGCACAATGCTGGTTTTTCCCTTTCAACCGTTTCTAAAAGTTTTTCATTCATTGCATCACGACCAAATTCTAAAGCCACTTGGTCAAAGGGGAATAACACCACCTGATTTGCACCGTTGTTCATTTTCACCAGGGGGTCATACAGATTATAATATTCAAAACTCAGCCCCAGCTCGGGCTTTCCATAATCGTATTTACAGGCAACAAAAAGTATTTTCACCTCGTTAGAAGTCTGGGCAAAAAATAATTTATTTTATAAATTATTTTTTGCTTGCTCAAATTAATACTATTTACATAAATTCCCCGTAGGTTTTTCTATGAAAACTTCTAACGGGGTTCATGGAGAAACTATCTCTTAAAGAATTTTGTAATTAAGTTACAGATATGCTTGATATCACCATCCTTAAGGGAAGAGGACGAGGGGAGCCACAATCCCCTGGCGGAAATTTCATCTGAATTCTTGAAAGTTCCTTTGACCCACTGGTAAGGTGGCTGGGTATGGATGGCAGGGTAAAAGGGTCTGGTGCCAATGTTATTTTCAGCCAAGAATGCTATTAATCTTGCTCTTTTATCTTTGGGAACCAGAATATCAATAAACCAAGGGGCAGTATCGGTAAAATGAGTTTTTATGCATTCAATTTCATTAACTTTTTTTAACAGATGTTCATACAGCTTAGCCATCTTTTTTTTTCTGGCTACTCTCCAAGCAAGTTTTTTCATTTGCTCTACACCAATAACCGCCTGCAAATCAGTGAATTTAAAGTTATATCCCATAACTTCGTGGTAATCTACACCGGATTTTTCTCTGCCAAAATCCTTTATTTTCAATATTTTTTTATATAAATCTTCGTTATCAGTAATCAATGCCCCGCCCTGGCCGGTAGTAATAATCTTGGGAACAGAAAAAGAGAAACTGCCTATATCACCAAACGTGCCCAAGTGTTTACCCTTATGTGTTGAACCCAATGATTGGGCGGCATCTTCAAGCAAAAAAATCTTTCTTTGTTTGCAAAAATCAACAAACTTTTCCATTTCTGGGTAGCGGCCGTTTATGGTTACTAGCATGATGGCCTTGGTGTTTTTTGTAACCGCTTTTTTAACCAAATTCAAATCCAAACAAAGAGTTTTTTTATCAATATCAACAAACACGGGCTTGGCGCCGGCCAATGTGACTGCCGTAGCTGAAGCAATCATGGTATAATCCGGCACAATCACTTCATCTTTGCCCTTAATTCCCATCGCCATTAATGCAATAGCCAAACTAACGGTACCGTTATTTACCACCGAACAATACTTTGCCCCCGTATAATCAGCAATCTGTTGTTCAAACTCCCGGGTTTTTTTAAATTCCGTTAACCATGCTCCGGATTTTAAGTACTCTGCCATGGCCTTTTGTTCTTTTGCGTCAAGCCATGGCTCCATTTGATTAATTTTCTTATTTGTCATTTTGATACCCTTTTAAAAACGATTAAAAGATTTTTATATATACCTATTATTTTAAAATTTTTAATATGATAAGAAGCGTAATAGTGATCCAGTAAGATATACTCAAGGTCAGGGTTGTTAATTTCTTTATCAATCAAATCTTTATCTAATTTTGACCAAAAATAACTTATGCAAACAAGAACCTTTGTTCTAAACCCGGCAACCTCTTCTTTTGTTAACACTGCTCCAGAGAGGTTAAAATGAGCCAGAAAATTTTTAATAGTCTCTTCTTTAAATTGGGAGAAATTATCATACCCAAAAGAATTCTTAAACCCCAATTCTCTTAAATAAATTAAAAGGTTACCAAGACCCGTGCCGTGATCCAAAATGTGGGCATCTTTTTGCACATTTTTCAAAAGAAAATCTATGGCTGCTACATTGGGCGGGTTCAAAAAAAGTGGATTATTTTTAAAATGTTTATCCGCGCCAACCCACCTGAGCATATTATCGGAGTAGTGGACATTATCAGTGTCATCAAATGTAAAACCATCCAACGTTGACTTAATTTTCGCAGTAATATCTTGCAATTTGAATTTTTCTACTGTATCGGTAATGAGCTTCTGATCGATGATAAATTCCGGGAAAAAAACTTCGTACAGCGTAAAAACTATTTTTTTAACTTTGCTATACAAATACCTTGCTATATTTCTAGGCGAATACTTGGCAGTCATGTTAAATTCTCCTTCTGTCTTTTTCCGGACCTAAATAGGGGCCGTTTTTCACCTCTAAGACTTTTGTATTATCTTCTAAAATTTCATATCCATGACCGCCGTTTAAAAAGACTGCCGTATCTCCGGCTTTGAGTTCAACGGATGCAAATAATTTTTCATCGGCAGTAAAAATATCCGCCCGCAATCTGCCTTGGCGAATAAAAATCACTTCTTGGGTTTTTAAGGCTTGGCGGGGAGAATCCAGGTGAATATGTGCCGGCAATTTATGATCTTTTTGATACCCCCAAAAAACAACCTGCTGGAAATCTTCATCAGCGGAAATAACATTCAAGCCCTCAATCCAATCTTCGGACCTGGCAATCATTGCCAAGACAATTCCGTTATCTATTATTTTTTCTGTCTTCACCCCGTTAGAAGTTTGGGCAAAAATAATTTTTTATACAAAAATTATTTTTGCTTGCTCTTACTTAATTATTATTTATTGCTCCATTAACCTATCAAAATTTCTGTTGAAATATCCAAACTTCTAACGGGGTTCATCATGCGTTTATTGTAACATTAAAATGCCTTAAGCTGACTATTATTGAACAGCAGGGCCATTTGCTTCGTACCATTCAATCGTCTTTTTAATCCCGTCTTCCATTAAAGTTGGTGGCGTCCAATTAAACACTTCTTTCATTTGTTGGACATCCATTATTTTACAAGCCGCGCCATCAGGGCGAGATTGATCAAAAACTATTTTTCCAGTAAAGCCCGTCATCTCTTTTATTTTTACGGCTAAGTCCCCGATAGGAATTCCCATGCCTTGGCCAACATTGATAGGATCAACCTGAGGATTAAGACTCAATGCTCTCACTAGAGCTTCCGCTCCGTCTTCAACATACAGCCACTCTCTTACGGGCTTACCACTACCCCAAACAGTGACTTCCGGTAGATTGTTCTTTTTAGCTTCACAAAATTTCATTACCAAGGCGGTTAGAGCGTGCGATCTTACCTCATCAAAATAATCACGGGGCCCGTACATATTAGATAAAATTAAATGGATTGAATTAAAATCGTATTGCTCTTTATACGCCTTTGCCTGCACCCAGCTGGCTTTTCTTGCAAACCCATACGTTAAAACCGAATCGTGTAATGGTCCTGACCACCAATCTGATTCTTTAAATGTGGTTAAATGGGCAGGATACGTGCAATTAGAAATAGGATTTACAAACAATTTTACTCCGGTTAATCGGGCAGCCTCCATTAAATAAGCATCCATTAAAATATTATTGTAAAAAATTTCGCCTTGGTGTTTTAAGCCAAATTCAATTCCACCCACATACGCCGCGCAATTAATCACGGCGTCAAATTTTTCTTTTTCAAAAAGTGCTTTAGTTTGCTCAAAATTTCTAAAATCAACCCCGTCTTTTAAAGAACGGGAGACAACATTAATGTTTTCTTCTTGCAATTTTTTTACAACACTTTTGCCCAGAAAGCCGTCACCCCCGGGAACAAATACTTTTTTAAAAACAGTTTCCATTAGTATAAAAATTTATACCCCTAATCCTTCTTCCACCAACGGTTTGGGAATTTTTCTGCCAGAATTTTATCCCCCTCACCAGGCGGAGTTAAACCGATAGCTCGCATATCTGCGTCTACCATAATTTTAACCAAATCTTTGAATTTAATTTTCGGTTCCCAACCTAACTGGGCTTTAGCCTTGGCCGGATTTGCCACCAATAAATCAACTTCGGTAGGCCTGAAATAAAATAAATCCACTTTAAGATGGTCCTCCATGTTCAGTCCCACGTAGGAAAAGGCTTCCTGCAAAAATTCTTTTACCGAATGGGTTTCTCCCGTACCGATAACAATATCATCTGAAGTTTCCTGCTGCATCATCTGCCACATACACTCCACATATTCGGGCGCGAACCCCCAGTCCCTTTTGGCTTCTATATTTCCAAGCCAAATATGCTTTTCTTTGCCCGCTTTGATGCGTGCAATGGCTCTGGTGATTTTTCTGGTTACGAATGTCTCGCCTCTTCTGGGACTCTCGTGATTGAAAAGTATGCCGTTAGAAGCAAACATATTATAAGCTTCTCGATAATTTTTTATTATCCAATAACCATAAATTTTGGCCGCTCCATAAGGTGACCTTGGGTAAAACGGCGTGGTTTCTGACTGAGGAATTTCCACTACCTTGCCGAACAATTCACTGGTTGAAGCCTGATATAATTTAGTTTTCTTTTCTAAACCCAATAACCGGATGGCCTCTAAAATTCTTAGTGTGCCAAGCGCGTCAGCGTTGGCAGTATATTCGGGGCTTTCAAAAGAAACCTTTACGTGGCTTTGAGCCGCCAAATTATATACTTCATCCGGTTTTATTTTTTGTATTAATGAAATTAAGTTAGTGGCATCGGTCATATCGCCATAATGGAAAAAGAACTTGGCTCCGGGAGTATGCTGTTCATCAACAATAATGTGTTCAATTCTTGAAGTATTAAAGGTGCTGGCCCTACGAATAATTCCGTGTACTTCATAACCTTTAGACAACAAAAATTCAGCAAGGTATGAACCATCTTGCCCCGTAACCCCCGTAATAAGCGCCTTTTTGGCCTGTGTTTCCATGTTATATATTTTTCACGTTGGATTTTCTAAATACCACTCAATTGTTTTTTTCAAACCATCTATAAATTCTGTTTTGGCCGTAAAATTGAATTCCTTTTGAGCCTTTGATACATCAAGCAATCTGCGCGGCTGGCCATCCGGTTTTGTGCTATCCCAGCGAATTTCTCCCTTAAAATCCATTAATTTGGCAATCAATCCAATCAAATCTTTTATTGAAATTTCCAAGTCTGATCCTAAGTTAACCGGCTCGCCCTTATCATAATTTTCTGCTGCCAATGCAATGGCTTCCGCGGCATCTTCAACGTATAAAAATCCTCGTGTGGCCTTGCCGGTCCCCCAAACCTCAACATATTCTTTGCCCTCTTTTTTTGCCTCTGCAACTTTTCTAATCAGGGCGGCAATTACGTGGCTTGATTCCGGATTAAAATTATCACCGGGGCCGTATATATTAATCGGCAAAAGATAAATAGCGTTAAACCCATATTGTTTTCGGTACGCTTGAGCCTGAACCAATAACATTTTTTTTGCCAAACCATACGGAGCGTGTGATGCATCCGGATATCCTTCCCACATGTCTTCTTCTTTAAATGGAATGGCTGCTAATTTTGGATACACGCAAATGGTGCCAATGGCCACAAACTTTTCTACACCGGCCTGCCTGGCTGCTTCCATCATCTGGATTCCCATTATGGCATTATCATAAAAAAGTTCACCCGGTTTTTGACTGTTTAACCCTATGCCGCCAACCCTGGCCGCCAAATCTATTACCATATCCATTCCTTCAACCGCTTTCTTGCAATCTTCCCATTTTTTCAAATCCAGGTCTTTTATAGTTGGTAAAAACAGATTTTCTTTGGAAACCTTCCTTTTTTCCAACAAGTTCCTGACCAAGTGCCTACCAACAAAGCCGTCCGATCCGGTAATTAAAATCTTTTTTTGTTTTAAATCAATCATTAAAAACCTATTTAATAATAACGTCATACTACCCTAATTTCCATTTTTTAGCAATACATGACATTGACAAAGCCATATTTTTCTGTTAATAATATGGCTGTACATTGTCAACAACAATCCTTCCTCCCACATAGAAAGGGGTCGTCAGATGTCACAACCATTATGGGAAAGATTTCCCAGCGTGGTGGAAAAAGTCCGCCGAGATCACCGAAAATACGGTGCGCTCGTCGGCACGGGGCATGATTTTGCCCACGCTCTGATGGTGGCGCAGTATTGCCTGCTCATCGCAGAGGGGCCACTTGCTACTCTGGCGTGGCTGGCCGCAATTTGCCACAACACCGACAGAATGTTTGACGAAAGCCTCATCAACAGATGCTGGCGGTGGCTTTGCAAACTGCCTCTGGCTGGTGGCTTATTCCGCAAAGCAGATCCTGCGTTCCAACAATGGAATCGTAGGCAAATCGAAAGAAGGGTGGCTTATTACCTTGAAGATGTTGAACTCTTCTTCGCGGATAAGTGCACCATCATCGAAGCGGTGCTCAATCACTCTCGTCGCCCCAGCGACGAAGACAACGAAGTCACAAGGATCCTGATGGATGCCGACAAATTGGCAAACATCGGAGCTCTACTTGGACTTCGTTCGGCGCAGTTCCAACCAAATTTACCCGTCATCGACCTGCGATATCTTGACCAGCGACCCCCAGGCACCAG